>Ga0315915_1000455_pt1 | contig 41694 bp, 19 predicted proteins | sample MpolbnodulesMG_FD_207738 | JGI IMG/M metagenome (GOLD analysis project Ga0315915, IMG submission 207738) | Medicago polymorpha root nodule microbial communities from Los Angeles, California, United States - branched nodules | ecosystem: Host-associated > Plants > Roots > Nodule | place: USA... | reverse complement strand
AAAAGAAAAGAAACTTTAGGGCAAAATCTCATCATTTTTTCTGTGCAACTCTATATGTTTCTTCTCTTAGTTCTTGTTCTTAATGTTTGATGCTATAATGGAGCTTTTAGTAGGGTATATATATATATAGAAAACTTACTGTCTTGGAATTAAATTGATTTTCGTCTATGAATCAAAAAGCATGAGGCTGGGGGTTTAGTTTTCTGGTCAAGGCAATTCTATCCTGCCGTGTTTAGCTCAAATGACAACTACTAATTCAATATAGGATTGCTTTTGAGGTCAAAGAAAAAGTTTTACACTAACTACTTAAATTATCTCAACAGTTATAAAATAGACTTAAAATAATAATTTCATACTTTTTTGAGTGGTGTTATTTGAACAAATAAAAATCGACAATATATTTAACACCAAAAAAAATACAACATTTATATTGTAACAATTGATTTAACTTAGGAGATTACCTTAAGGAGATTAATCTCTGTCGTGCCCCTTTAACCATTTGGTCTAGGGTTCAATCCCTGACCGACCAATGCGTATCAATTACCTTAAGGAGATTAATCTCTGCAGTGCCCCTTTAACCATTTGGTCCAAGGTTTGATCCCTGGCCAATGCGTATCAATTACCTCAAGGAGATTAATCTCTATAGTTGCGCACGTAGGATACATTTGGTTTACCATATTTTTTTTATAAATATTTCAAAGTGTTTCAACAGCTTTTCATCCAAACAAACAACATCACACAACCATTGACATGTTTTTTAGTTTTTTCCTCGGCCAATATAAGGCAAACTTATGTCCATTTCAGATTACTTTGATACGATGATGTCTACTCATGTAGTCTTTTATGAAAGAAACAAAAAACAGAACAAAACCCACAATTTTATCCTATAATAAGGTACTGTAGTTTGTCCAACAGCTTTTTCTAAACAAACCAACTTGAGCAGCATCCTATTTAATATATCTATATATATACCCAATGAACTTCCACTTCACAAGGAGCACACACTCACACACACAATGACTTGCTTCTTCTCAAAGACATTCATTCTACTATTAGTCCTTTTCTTGACAAATTGTCTATACATCGAAGCTCAAAAATGCAACCCTAATGGTATAGTTAAAGGTAAAAGCCCTTCAGGGCGTTGCAAGCATGAGGATGACTTATGTTGTGTGCCAGGTCAAAAATATAAGACATACAAATGTTCACCACCCGTGTCTAGTCACACGAAGGCATATCTCACTCTTAACAGTTTCGAAAAAGGTGGAGATGGTAACGGCCCTTCAACATGTGACAACAAATATTATTCCGATGATACGCCTGTGGTGGCACTTTCCACCGGATGGTTCAATACTAAGAGAAGGTGTCTTCACAACATCACTATAAGTGGGAATGGTCAAAGCGTGGTTGCAATGGTAGTTGATGAATGTGACTCATCAAAGGGGTGTGATGCAGAACATGAGTATCAACCTCCATGTCCCAATAACATTGTTGATGCCTCAATGGCTGTGTGGAAAGCCTTAGGTGTCCCAAGGAATCAATGGGGTGGGTTGGATATTACATGGTCTGATGCTTGATCCTGCAAAATGAATGCATTTTCTATTATATTTATTTATATTTGTCTTAGTTTTTTCTTTTTTCCTGTTATGATTCTTATTTTACCTTAAACCTTTATCCTAAATGTATCTTATATAGTTTCTCTTGTGTCAAATGTGAATTTTTCATTTGTTTATGGAACATAGTAACTTATGGTACACAAGTTTTGATGGGATTAATTTCCGGGATTATCTTCCTCACTTTGCAGCTTATTATGAGTGAAGAAATTGAGACAGAAACATTACAAACAAGATGAAAATTGAATCATGATTCCCTTTATTGAATGAAGTAATCAAAGTTAAGCTAGATCAACCGTATAGTATAGTAGCTTGTGAGACAAGAAACAACTAATCTAACTAATTTCCTAACTAACTCCAGCTGCCATTAACCATCATCAACCTCTTCTAACTGTTTTTTAATCTTCTCTTCACTCGAATTAAACTTCTCATGTAATACAACTTCAGAAACATACCATGAGATTAGTAACGAACAAATTGATGAAACATGCCCAGTAGTGTATCCTCAATATAATTTTTTTTAGACTTGAAAGTTGAAACCAATCACAACTCGCCAAGCCAACAAACAATTACGTTTATTTTATTTTATTTTAAAAAAGCAAAATCACAAGAAACAGTTGCTTGTCTGGTTTTATTTAAAAAACGACCAATATGATACGAAAAATTGAAGAGTTATGATCGGATATCGGTGTAAAATAACTTTACCATATCTCTTAATCTTCCCATGAATGAAGTCGACATACTTGCCTTTGCAATAAGCTCAGTTGAGAACCCTGCTGAGTCTTGAACTGATTTGTGCAATATATGCCGCTCTGAAATCCCCCTCAAGTATGCAATAAACCCAAATCCACAATGATAACAAGAATTCCAACAATGACACCAACAAATTTTGTACTTGGTACGATTTCGTCTTCCCACGAGTCTCTGTGCAATATGATACTGCATGCTAATGCTGCGCACTCCAAGATAAATAGTTTCCATCACTCTTAACAACTCTATTTTCTGACTCATTTCTTAGTGAAGAAAGCAAGGCTCCGGCTAACCTCATTTTCTGACTCATTTCTTATGGCCACATTTAAGGTGATTTTGGTTGATCCAGATTATTGGTTGATATATCACCAGGCAAGATTGAAATCAGTGATTCCTTAACACTATATTACATACGAAATGAAGCTATATATGAAGCATCCCATCAAACTTGATTAGAAACTCCAACATCATGAAGAAGCATCATTTCATGCATAAAAATAATTTAAACTTCCAAACAAATTAGTAGTAACAGGGAGTAGTAAAATTTATGAATTTCTTGCCTCTTTGTGCAACAAGCCGTCTAGCATGTGTTAAAATGAACCAGCAACACATCCACTTACATTTTTGTTTAGCTTCTCTTTAAGCTATCAGTAATGCATAAAAAATTTAAAAAATTATATTTTGGTGATTACAATGATTCGAAGACATTTATCTGACATTCTAACCTACCTATGATATAAGGCCATGAATCATGCTACTTGTCAATCATTATTTATAAGAACAAAATATCATTAAAGGGGGAATTTGGAGTATTGTTATAAAGGTAAATATTCAATTCAGGATGTGTGCTCTATCAATAAAAGTATGCACTGTATTTTCTTAATTTATAACAGAATGGTCACAACAATTATATGATACATACACATACGATGAGAAATAAGCGTACAAGATAACACTAAGTTAAACCATAGAAACACAAACAAGGATTTCAACTCATATCAAGCATCTGACCATGTAATGTCAAGGCCACCCCATTGTTCCTTAGGCACATTTAAAGCTTTCCACACAGCCTTGGAAGCATCAACAATGTTGTTTGGACAAGGAGGTTGGTAATCGTGTTGTTCATCGCATCCCTTTCTGGAGTCACACTCATCAACCACCATGGCCACCACACTTTTCCCATTCGCACTAATGGTAATGTTGTTGAGGCACCTGCTCTTGTGGTTGAACCATCCGGTTGAGAGTGCAACAACAGGAGTGTCATCGGAATGATACTGCTTGTCACATTCTGAAGGACCACCTCCATCTCCACCCTTTTCAAAACTATTAAGAGTGAGATATGCTTTTGTGTGAGTAGACACGGATGGAGAACATACATATGTTGTGTACATTTTTCCTTGTACACAACAATCAGAATCGTTCTCTTGATTGCATTGTCCTGGAGGAGCTTTCTTTCCTCTAATTCTACCGCTTGGGCGGCAGTTCTGAGCTTCGGAATACACAAAATTTGTTAAAATAAGAGTAATAACCAACAAAATAAAAGAAGTTTTGAGGCAAAATCTCTTCATTTTGTCTATGAAACTATTTTTCTCTTTGTTGTTCTTCTCAGTGTTTGATGTTTTGGGATAGATTTTAGTTAGTATATATAGAGAACTCCTCTTCTGTTAGTAAAGTAATTTGCTTGGTTTTGTATAAAAAGCAAAAGAAAAACATATATAGAAGTTAGATTTTTGGTCAAAGAAAAACATATATAGGTTCACTTTTGAGGTCAAAGAACAAGTTCTACACTACCTTGTTTAACCATTACAATATTTATTTTGGACACTAACCAGAACTTGTTATTTATTATGTATTAATAGGTAAGCATCTAATGTAAATCTAATACACATAAAGATATTCAGTTTAATGGTATTTTGTAGGTTTCTGAAACTCTTGTCTCATTGCTGCCTAAGATGATTTATGTTATGCTCCTAATTGGAGAACGACTGGTTTTTTGTCTCTTTATTGTGTCAACCAAATGTTATATTCTGATGTCTAAATACTGTTCAATTTATAAACTTAGTTGGGAAATAAATAAAAACTTTTATTCCCGTTTTCATCAAGTAATGATTGTAGGCTATGATTCATTCATTTTACCTTACAATATTTTATTTAATATAAGCGTAAAAACAATAAGAATTGCATCTCAAATTATTGTCCTTTAATCGAATAAAAAATAAAATATTAGTCCTTCCTTTTCTTGACAAATTGTCTGTACATTGAAGCTAAAAAATGCAACCCTAATGGTATAGTTAAAGGTAAAAGCCCTTCAGGAACAAACACGAGAATGATTTATGTTGTGTGCCAGGTAAAAAATATCACACATAAAAATGTTCACCGCCCGTATCTAGTCACACAAAGGCATATCTCACTCTTAACAGTTTCGAAAAAGTGGAGATGGTAACAGCCCGTCAACTTGTGACAACAAGTATTATTCCGATTATATACCTGTGGTGGCACTTTCTTTCTGTTATGCTTCTATTTTCTCTTCACAACTTTATCCTGGATGTATATCATATAGTCTATCTTGTGTCAAATGTGAACTTTTTATTTGTTCATTAGTGACTTATATTAAATTTACCATTGAATTGTTTATTTTTGTTTTGTCCTCTTTGGCATCACTGAATAATGTGGTACACTTTGCAACTACAGAAACAAACCCTGAAATTAGTAAATAGTAACCAAAAAACAAAACTGCTGCCATTGTTCATGTCCTTCAATGTATCAAATATGCCTAGTATTGTACCCTCAACATAGAATTGTTTTATACTGACAACCGATCACAAATCGCCAAGAAAACAAACAATTACATAACTGCTTTTATTTAAAAACTAATAAATATGATGTGACAAATTGAATTGCTGTGATCAGTATCAGTGTAAAATAATTTTACACTCATTGTGCATATTCCTTAATCTCCTCATAAACGAAGACGCCATACTTGCATTTGCAATAAGCTCAGGTGACAACAACGCACAATCCCAAAACTACAATGATAACAATAATTCCAACAACGACAGCAGTAAAAATTAATACTCAGTTGAGTTCGTCTTTCCATGAGCCTCTGTGCAATATGATTTTGCCTGCTGATGCTGCACACTCCCAGATTCCATCACTCTATTTTCTGACTCGTTGCTTAGAGAAGAAGGCAAGGCTCCAACTAACCTATTGTTTGATATATCAACAAAACTAAGATTGTGGCCACATTTAAGGTGATTTTGGATTAGTCCTGTCAAGATTTTGGATCCTAAATTCAAGTAACTAATGTTTGGCAGAGAAAAAAGTTCAGAAGGAGTGCCGGTGAGTGCATTGAAGGAAATATCAAGCTGCGGAACACTATTTAGAAGACCATAGTATTTTCCGAAATACCTAAGAAGGAGTTGCAGTTGAGGATAAGCCTTATCAACCCTTTAGGCATTGCAGGTAGTGAAGAATCTTAATCATTTTCCCTTAAACGGAAGCCACAAATAACTTTGACAGTTCTACTTTTTAGAACCACATGATTTATACCCCTTGGAATTAAAATTTTAGCTGTCAATCACTTTTTACACATAATTTTTGAATACCAAATAAAAATTGTACCTTGTATATATTTGCATGAATAGCCTAGTTGAAATCCTGTTTGTTTTTCTCATCAGCTAACCATCAACCTAAGTTTTCTTCTCTGAATTCTAAATTGTACTAAATGAAGTGGAAGAGAAGATAAAAAAAAATGTTATGATCTTGAAGTTTGATAGTACTTTATTTTGTTTTGACGAAAGGGTGCCAAGTTATAATGTGGTTTTTGGTGAATTTCAAATCAACAACATTATGATGCAAATTTTATTTGTGATTTTCAAAATACAATAGTGCTATGCAATTTGAAAACATTACTACAATTGAATTATTGCAGTCATATGATAAGGTGAAGCACTTCACATTTTAAAACCATGGAAAATGTATTGAATTTTCTTAATTTACAACAGAATGATCCCTGATAACATTTACATAATACACACTGAATGAGAAATAAAGTAAACAATATCACATAATTACTACAGCACACAAACACAAACATACATTCCGTCTTCTACAATCAAGCATCTGACCATGTGATATCAAGGCCACCCCATTGATCTTGAGGCACACCCAAGGCTTTCCAAACAGCCTTGGAAGCATCAACAATGTTGTTTGGACAAGGAGGTTGGTAATCATGTTCTTCATCACATCCCATTGTAGAGTCGCACTCATCAACCACCGTGGCCTCTACGCTTTTTCCATTGGCACTGATGGTAATCTTGTTGAGACACCTGCTCTTGTCGTTGAACCATCCGGTGGAAAGTGCAACAACTGGAGTGTCATCAGAATGATATTGATTATCACACGCTGAAGGTCCGCCTCCGTCTCCACCTTTCTGGAAACTGTTAAGTGTGAGGTATGCCTTAGTATGGGTAGACACGGATGGTGAACATTCATAAGTTGTGTACATCTTTCCTTGTACACAACAATCAGAGTCATTCTCTTTGTTGCATTGTCCCGATGGAGCTTTCTTTCCCCTAATTCTACCGTTTGGACGGCACTTTTGGGCTTCAGAATACACACAACTTGTTAAAATAAGAGTAATCAATAAAATAAAAGAAACTTTGGGGCAAAAGCTCTTCATTTTGTCTATGCAACTCTATATTTCTCCTCTTAGTTCTTCTTCTTTTTAGTGTTTGATGCTATGATGGAGCTTTTAGTAGGGTATATATAGGAAACTTATTGTGTATTATGTAAGTTTATTGGCTTTGAAACAACAAGCAAGGGGTAGGGTGTTAGTATTTGGGTCAAGGCAAAGAGTTCTATATATCCTGCCTTGTTTAGCTCAAATGACAACTACCACAATATAGGATTGCTTTTGAGGTCAGAGAACAAGTTTTGCAGTACTAAATAAATTATCTTAGAAGTTATAAAATATAACACTTGACGAGCATAATGCAATAAACGGTGGATTAATATGTCCTATAAGATCACTTTTGAGGTCAATGAACAAGTTCTAGACTACCTTGTTTAGCCAATGCAATATTATTTCACTAACCATTACTTTTTAGTTATTAAGTATTAACAGGCAAACAGATAATTTGTCTACAAGAGAAAAACTTTGCTCTTATTTTGTCTTGTATTGATTTCTTTTATGCCAGTTTTGTAATATGCTTACAAGATATATACCTGTTAATATGTACTAATGTTTAACATAAACATTGTATGATTATAATATGAATTTTACTCGCCAAAGTTTCAGGGCATATTGCTTCGGATGTTGACTATTTGATATCTATTTAATATATGCCCCTCAAACTATTATTAAATAAAGTAGAATGTAAAACTCCTTCAAGTAATATTGGCAAGCAAAGTAATATAAAACTAACTCTTTGACCTCAAAAATGTTACAACCCTACATTGTAGTGGTAGACATATATGTGGCAGTGGCAATTAATCTCTATATATACCCTTTGAGAATTTCAATCCATGCATATCAAACACACAAATACTCACGAAGAAAAACACAACTAAATAGACAATATGAAGAGTTTTTGCTCCAAAGCATCCTTTCTTTTTCTAGTTTTTCTGATTACCACAAATTTCTTGTACTCTGAAGCCCAACAGTGTCGTCCAAGTGGTAGAATTAAAGGAGAAAAAGCTCCTTCCGGACAATGCAACAAGGAAAATGATTCTGATTGTTGTGTACAAGGAAAAATGTACACAACTTATAAATGTTCACCATCAGTATCTACTCACACTAAAGCATATCTCACGCTCAATAGTTTTCAAAAAGGTGGAGATGGAGGCGGTCCTTCGGCATGTGATAATCAATACCATTCTGATGACACTCCTGTTGTTGCACTTTCTACTGGATGGTTCAACAACAAGAGTAGATGTCTCAACAAAATTAAGATTAGTGCGAACGGAAGAAGTGTGGTGGCCACCGTTGTTGATGAGTGTGATTCTAGAGCAGGATGCGATAAAGAACATGATTATCAACCTCCTTGTAACAACAACATAGTTGATGCCTCTAAAGCTGTGTGGAAAGCCTTGGATGTGCCTCATGATCAATGGGGTGGATTGGACATTACATGGTCTGATGCTTGATATTATATGTTATGGAAATACTCTATGTGTTTCATGTAATATAAATAGTGTGTTGGTGAGTTTACTTGTTTATAATCTTTTATGGATCATATATATATGTACCGGTGTGTAAGTTTTCATTATTATTTTCCATTAATTAATATATATAATTTTTTTTTTCAACTTTCAATATGATTTTACTTATAAAAATCAGCATTAGCTGGTACCACATTTGGAGTTTGAGTTGTTTCACTTTAGCTTTGATGTGTGAAACATAACAATCACAGTCTTAATTCACTTCCAAGTATCTCATATAGTTTATCTTGTGTCAAATGTGAACATCCATTTATTCATAGAACATAGTAACTCATATTACCTCAAAAAAAATAAAAAATATTAGTAACTTACGTTAATTTTACCATTGAATTATTGTTTATTTCTTGCCCTCTTTGGTGTCAAACTGTCAATGAATAATGGTACATGAGTTTTGACGGGATCAATTTACTTGAGTATTCACCATTCATTGACAGGATGCAATAATTACCTCCAAAATCCTTGCAATAATTACATTAATTTTATCACTGAATTTTTATTTATTTCCTGGTCTTGTTCGGTCTGTTCCATTTGTAAGACTATAGTGTTCTACTCTAGTACGTCTTGTGCTAGATAGAATATTTTCTATGTGTTAGTATATTTCATTATGCCTTGTTAAAAAAATCTTTGTTTAAGGTTTATCAAACAGATGCGCTCTGCTGAATTCTATGTGAATATGAATATACAATCGGCCAAGCATATGGCTCGGTTGCCCGTGGTTCTCCCCGATGATCTCATCGCGGAGTTACTTTCGTTCCTGCCCGTTAAATTTCTTCTTAGATTCAGGTGTGTCAGTAAGTCTTGGAAAACTCTTATCTCCAATCCCGCCTTCGTGAAATTGCATCTCAAGAGATCAGCAACACAAAATCCACATTTCACAGTAATCACGACCTACGTCAAACATCTTCTGAGAGGAGACATTGAAGTGGATTACAGTGTTGTTCCATACCCCATGTCCCGTTTAATTGAGAACCCGACTGAAACGTTCCCCATTCCTGTCGATCCTTATCATTTTGTGAGCGGCAAAGAATGTAGTGCTATAGTTGGTACCTGCAATGGATTGATCTGTTTGTCTGGTGAAAATTACAATCCCACTAATGATTATACCGAGTACTGGCTCCGTTTATGGAACCCAGCCACCAGGACAACATCTCCAAAATTTGGGCATTTTGGAGAAACTCTCCAGTCTGATGGCATGTTCAACTTTAAGTTTGGTTGTGATGATTCAACCGGCACCTATAAGGTTGTGGCATTCCGTTACAATGATATTCAACTGAGAAGTGTCGTGAAAATTATCAGTTCTGGTGATAATGTTTGGAGAGATATTGAAAGTTTCCCGGTTGATCCTCTTGAGGTGGACTGCATTTGGGGGGACTATTGTCCAGATAAAGGTGTGTATTTGAGTGGCACTCTTAACTGGTTGGCTATTCACAATAACCTCCATTATGATTTTAAGGATATTACAGTTGGTCAATTTGTTATTGTTTCACTTGATTTAGAGACGGAGACATACAATCAATACAAGTTGCCTCGTGGGTTTGATGAAGTGCCGTCAAAACAGCCAACAGTTGGTGTGTTGGGGGGCTGCCTTTGTTTTTCTTATTTATACAAGAAAACAGATTTTGATTTAGATTTTATTGTATGGCAGATGAAGAAATTTGGGGTTGAAGAGTCTTGGACTCAACTTTTTAAGATTAATTGCCAAATTCCTAGTGATGAATGGTTTATTGTGGAAGACACGTATTGTCAAATGGTACCGTTGCTTCTTACCGAGGATGGTCGTGTGTTGTTCATGCTTAGCCTCTATTACCAACAAGAATATAAATTTGCATCTCTATATAATTGGAGAGAAAATAGAGAAGATAAAATAGAATTTACTGCAAGTAGACCTATTACCAACAATAATATAACTAGAGAAGATGTACGCTTGTGTTGGGCTATGGATTATGTTGAAAGCTTAGTTTCAACATTTTGAAAGTAAGTTGCTTTTCTATGGGTTACTTGTTTGAACTTATGTTTAGTAGTATATGTTGTTTTATTATAATTGATTGAGTGATTTTCATTTTTATGACTGCTTAAGTTAATTGTATTTTTGAATGACTATGAGACTATCTATTGGCTATTATTACAGTAATCCATCTCCTTGCTACATTGTACTATTTCATAGTTCGAGAGCTGCAATTTGTCATGAGCGGTACAAAGAATTATCTGTTTTAATTTATTCAAAGTTTTATTATAAAATAGAAATTGCATTCAAGCTTGATTCTGGAGATTTATAGTTTCCATCTGCTTGCTTTGTCTAAGATTTATTGTTTCCTGTTAAAGAAGACAGAAAATCTTGCCAATATTCTGTTATTCCTTACATGATTCTGAACAGAACTTATTGAAAAAGTAAGTCTCTTTTTCAGTACTTGGGGCTGTACCAGAGATAGATACTAATGCAGCAGCTCAAGCTAAACCTTATATATATACCTTCAAAAAACCCATGTGTCATCTCATTTATGGGTTAGGCTGCTACTAGAGCAAGTCATAAAAAGTCACCTCCGTTCGTAGTAATGTACCACAAAAGCTGAAAACAAAACACTCGTTCAAATCAAATACATCTTGCCAAATACTCCGTAGTTAAGGTATCCATTTTCGAAAAGTATTTACCAAATTGCAGGACACTTTCTTGACATTACTAGTACAAAAATTCCACAATAACCTCTGCAAATACTCGATAATTTGCCTTAGCTTTGATATATACCAAAAGGCTTTTATGTAATAAAATCTGAATTCTCAGAATTGAAAGCCGCTCCTACGACCTCCTTTCCTTTTACTTCAGCAGTAAGTTGGTAAATTTATTGTCATTCGATGCCTCCGAGATCACTTACATAGTTTATCACCCCTTCCTCTCTCGATATGGAGAGGATCGATGAAGCTGTCTAAGCACAACCTAAAATCCTTCACAACTATTTTAAGAGAAGCATGACTGTCAGACTCATCCAATTCATTGTTATGTAGAATGAATGATATTCATGAATCATGGATGCTACACAACAGGGGAATCGCAAAATGCTGTAAACATAATAAATTAACTTCTGCAAAACTAACAATTCATCTAGGAATTAGAGAGCCTATCCGTGCATAATGGGAGGTTGTTATATAAAATCCTTAAAATCCCTTTTTTCCTTAATATTAGAATTGAACCAAAGATTTTGGTTAATACAAGTGGTTGTTACTCTTATAGTTTTATTACCTGTTGGGAAATTGTGCTTTGTATTAGCTATTCATGGCGTTAATATGGCAGGAAAGGAAAATAGGACTGCACAGAGCTGATGCACCTGCATGGGATGCCGCTGTCGCTCATATCCGAAGGAAGCTGAACTCTGATGGTACTCAAACTTGTGGATTTCACTTTTCATTTCTACAGAAATCAGATTCAGGAACTCTTTCTGTCTAAGTACACTTTTTTTTTCTGCATTTCGTTTTCCCCTTCTTTTGGTTCTGGGTACCATAGATTTTTATGAGAACTTCATAGCCGTATCGGTGTTTATGCATTTAAGGGTTTATGATTGACTATGTTGTCCAATTATTAATCTATAAACCATTTTATTTAAGCTTGATTATCATTGACCTATTCAATTATTAAGCTTTGTTGATGCATTACATGATTTTCAAATGAAAACGTGGCACAATGCACAGAAAATGAGATAAATTTATGATTAAAGAGGAAAGATGGAAGTGCTAATTTCTAGTGTTCCTTTCAATTGTTAGGAATAAAAATAACTATAGGAATCAATGGTGACAAAATAAAAGATTGCACGATTTTTGTTTTTGCCATTTACAAGTTTCAGTACTACTTGTGAATAAAAGTCTTCCAAAAATGTAAAGATGCAAATTTTTTTTGGTTACAATGCTAAAGAAACAAAGAAAAAAGAAAAACAATTACAAACTACTCTCTAGGAAAGAAAGTCCCAAATGCATCCATCTTCAGGCGATATAAGAGACCATCCGGAGGGGAGGCATGGTAAACCAGATCATTATCTGAGGAGGCTCCAAGTTTGGCCAAGAAATCCGCACATTGATTTTCCTCTTTGAGAATGTGACAAACAATAATATTACTTTGTTCAGTCAAGTACTTCACGTATTGAATCAAAATTGCATACACATGAAACCGGGGAGTTTGGTCTTTGATGAGGTTAATACAAAGTAAAGAGTCGGAGTAGCAAACGAGCTCTTCATTCCCCAAATTTTTTGCCAATGTTTCCGTTGAGACATGTTTCCGGAAAAAATCCACCAACCGCCTCCCTTACATCACTTGGTGATTGGTGTCTCCCAAAACACTGAGTATTTTAAGATGGAAAGACTTAGTGCAAGTATACATGGTCCCAAAACATCATTTTTTATTTAGGCCTAATTCAATATTCTTGGCAAAATAACATTAGTGGTGGTCACTGGTCAGATTGTAATCTTGCAATCATACAAGGGACATAGTATTTGGAATGAATTTGCAAGCTTTGCATAAATTTATTTATTTATGAAGCACGTTTCAAGACCTTGTAAGGGTTATGGAGGAACTGGATGATAAAATTTAAGTTACACTCCTTGGGAATCAAAAGTTTAGCTATAGAGAAACCCATGAAAATTGATTAAGTAATTGTATGTGTATTCCATTTTTCTTTTGTTCAAATCAGTAATTGCAATCACTGATCCCTTATGCTACATATGGAATGGAGCTATAGAGAAACCCATGAAAATTGATTAAGACTGCCAAAATATAATTTGAACTTGAAAAATATTAGTAGTGATATCACTAAATAGAAATTTGGAGTATTGATATAAAAGCAAATGATTATTTAGGATTTGAACTCAATCAACAAAAGTATGTATTGTATTTTCTTAATTTATAACAGAATGATCACCAAAAGTATATATGATACATACACATATGATAAAAATCGAAGTACAGAATATCATCACAAAATTAAACCATAGAAACACAAACATGAGTTTTAACCTATACAATATCAAGCATCTGACCATGTAATGTCAAGACCACCCCATTGTTCTTTAGGCACATCTAAAGCTTTCCACACAGCTTTGGAAGCATCAACAATGTTGTTTGGACAAGGTGGTTGGTAGTCATGTTGTTCATCACATCCCTTTGTGGAATCGCACTCGTCAACGACCATTGCCACCACATTTCTTCCATTAGCACTGATTGTAATGTTGTTTAGACACCTGCTTTTATGGTTGAACCATCCGGTGGAAAGTGCAACAACGGGAGTGTCATCTGAATGGTATTGCTTGTCACATTCTGAAGGACCACCTCCATCTCCACCCTTTTCAAAACTATTAAGAGTGAGATATGCTTTGGTGTGAATGGACACTGATGGTGAACATACATAAATTGTGTACATTTTTCCTTGTACACAACAATCAGAATCATTCTCTTGATTGCATTGTCCTGGAGGAGCTTTCTTTCCTCTAATTCTACCGCTTGGACGACAACTCTGAGCTTTAGAGTACACACAATTGGTTAAAATAAGAGTAATAATCAATAAAAGAAAAGAAGCTTTGGAGTACAATATTTTCATTTTGTTTACACAACTTTATGTTTCTCCTCTTTGTTGTTATTCTTAGGTATTGATGCTATATGAGGGAGATTTAAATGAGTATATATAGTGAATTCCTTTATGTTTGTAAAGTAATTTGGTTGGTTAGATTCTCTTCAAAAAAAAAATTTGGTTGGTTAGATTTGTAATAACAAACAAAAGAGAAAGATATATAGAAGTTACATTTTGGGTCAAAGGTATATGTTCTATGATCCTACTTTTTTTAGTCCAAATGACAAGTACAAAACTACAGGTTCACTTTTGAGGTCAAAGAACAAATTCTTAGCAAATGCAATATTTATTTTGAATACTAACCGAAACTTGTTTTTTATTATGTTTGAATATTCAGTTTAATGGTAATTGTAGGTTTCTGAAACTCTTTTGTCTTACATGTATATATACACACATATATATATTTATAACATGGATCTTATTAGTATTTGTTCCTCTGATCAATTTTCATTTTTCAGATCTATACAAAAAAGACAAATTTCTAGACATATTTTCTTTTTATTAGATCTGATTTTGTTTGGGTTGTTTGATTTTCATTTGGTTGTACGGTGGTTTGGATGGTGGTGGGGATGAGGGAGAGATATGATCATGGAAGATGCCAACAATAAAGTCCACTCTTGATAGTGTATGATAAGATTGGGAGAGGATTGTCTCCTATGACATTAGAGTCCAATGAATTTCCATCCCTTGATTTGCAATGCGAGAGAAAGAGAAAAAAGGGAAAAGATGCATTTAAGGGTGGGGATTAAATGCGGAGAGAGTCCATTGAAAACCTCATTGGGGGGATTAAAAGCGGAGAGAAGGGAACTTCTACGGTACATTCATAAAGTGAGGTGTACCGGTACTCTTCATTCATAATTTTATAAATAAATGATTATTTTTTGTGTAATAAATAGCTATTTGTCAATATTTATATTTTTTAGAACATCATTTTATATGAAAAAACATCATTTCATATCGGGTGTACCATAGAACTTGCCAAAATCTAAGTTGGATGGTCCAAACTATGGAAAGTACTTGGATGATGACATGGTGGGTAATATTGGCCAATCACAATATCACAGCTCATTGTGTGGTTCATCAATGTCATTTACCCAAACTATCCTCACCCTTTAAAATGAGAGAGAAGCAGGATTTAAATTGGGTTACATTAAATTAAATAAAAACCCTACTACAACAGACAACATCGTATAGTCCGAATCCTATTAGACGCAGCTGCTGCCGCTTTGCCATCGTTTCAGACACCGGTTGTAGTCGTCGGAAATCAGAAGCAGTGAGAAAGTCGAATCAAATCCAGGTCAGGTTTTCCTATATTTTTCGGTTGCCAATATGAACATTTGGGCTTTGCTCGAAATTTTCTTCCTTTTCTTTTCTGTGTATTTCATCCAACATCATAAAGTCTATTTTTATTTTCTTTCTTTCTGATGCTTAAAATGCAGCAATTGGTACTCATACATGCGTTGATTGATATGGTTAATCAGAATTGTAATTAGAGTTTCTTTTTTCTATACTTATGGATGAATGCAGGTAATGAGGAAGTTGGTAGACTGAGCTAACTTAGAAGAATTACCACTTAGTTTGGTTTTTGACAAGTTAGAAGAACATATAGATCATTTTAGGTTTGCTGTGGTCTGTAAGAACTGGCTATCAGTTGCAAAGCTTAACCATCAAAACCATCAATTTAGGATTACTATACCACCCATGATCATGAGCGTCCCAATCGAATCCAAGAGCAGTAGATCCTTGTATAGCCTTCTAAGCCGCAAAGAGTACTCCATTCAATTTTCATCCATTGAATTTATAACCTGTCATGGCTCTTCATTTGGTTGGCTTTCATTAGTCCACAGTAACGGTGCCATAACTCTACTCAATCCTTTTAAATATGGTATTATTCCTCCCATTAGTCTGCCACCTCTCGAATCACCACCTTTAAAATATCTCCGGAGTGTTACATTGTCTTCCGACCCCATCGTAAGCCCAGATGATTATGTTGCTGTCGTCATTTACAACTTTGGCCATATTGCTTTCAAAAGAGCATACCAACCATTTTGGATTCCTATAGTTACAAATTTATTATATTTCAATGATGTTGTATTTTATAAAGGCATGTTAGTTGCTGAGACCCACTCAGACACCATTCAATCCTTCAAGTTCAACACTCCTCCTCCCCCTGATCGCTCAAATGACCCTAATTTTACTTACTATGAGAAGATAACTAGCACTGAATATCGTGCTCGAGCCCAAAATTATGTTGGACAAACTCATCTTGTGAAATCATTGAATGGAGAAATATGGATGGTGAAAAGATATCTAATCGACATCAAAAAGCTTTCCTATGGACTCGACGTTTACAAATTGAAACTGAATGCCCAGAGTGGAAAACTTGTACAAATGAACAGGCTTAAGAGTTTGGGAGACAACATTTTATTTATCGGATATTGTGGTCATTCATTTTCTGTGTCTGCATCTTGTTTCTCCAAGTTAAAAAAAGATTCAGTTTATTTTCTCTGTCAGAATGATGTTACAGAAGGTTTAGGGTTTGTGATCTATAATGTGAAGGATGGAAGCTATCAGATACAATCTTTACCACTTTCCTTCAAGCAGATGCAATTTTTTTGGGTTCTACCTCAATTTCAATGGGATTGATTGATCAATTCATCTTTATGTTAGGTATTCTAATTAATTATCCATTCAATTGTATCATCGTATCCTTTAATGCTTGCTAAGTTTGGTTTCATCACCTGTTTGTTATTTCCGTGTCTACAGGCCATTATGATCTGATTGTGATTGTCATGCTGCGTACCAAGCAACTGAGATGAAGTTGGAATCTCACCCATGTTTCACAACATGATGTTTTAATATTTAAGCAATAAAAAATATGTCTTGGAAGACTTTCCTTCTGGTATTTATGTTCTGTGCTCACATTGTTGTACTGCCTATTGTATCTTATGTGGTGTATGTCAGATTGGTTTTGCTGCTCTGAGATATCTTATCTTATAGGACTATGAGTCCGTCTCTCTTGTTGCCTTGTCTTCAATGTACTTGGGAAGAGTTTCCATTTGTACTTTTCATATTTTAATACAATTTGGCTTATAAAAATATAAATATTATTCACTTTATATATTAATTTTTACCATTTTTTAACAACTCCTTTTCATTTATCCTTATACTGTATTTAACTTCACTCTCGTGCACAGCTACTACAAGCTATTTCCAACATCCACGAGTCTCAGAATAATACATTCTCAGTGTGCAACAACCGTGAACGACACTTCTTTTAATACAATTTAAGACTAAAATTGATTCAGATCGTACTTAACTAAGTGTTAATTAAACTGGAAATCAATTTGAGTCTCAGATTAATATGGCTACATTACCAAGAAATATTAGAAGTCAATCTTGAAGCTCTGGTAGACCTGCAAACATAATTAAGTGAAGATCACAAATTAATCTGATTTAGCCGGAGACATAATCAAGTAAAATGGTTTATTGCGGATGACATGTATTGTCAAATGGTGCCGTTGCTTCTTACTGAGGATGGTCGTGTGCTGTTCATGCTTAGCCTCTATTACCAACAGGAATATAAATTTGCATCTCTATATAATTGGAGAGAAAACAGAGAAGATAAAATAAAATTTATTGCAAGTAGACCTATTACCAACCACAATATAATTAGAGAAGATTTACGCTGGTGTTGGGCTATGGATTACGTTGAAAGCTTAGTTTCAATTTTTTGAAAATAAGTTGCTCTTCTATGGTTTACTTGTTTGAATTATGTTTTGTTATATATGTTGTTTCTATTATAATTGCTTAAGTTAATAGTATTTTTGAACGACTACGAGACTATATATCTATTGGCTATTATTACCGACTTAACAATGGTTTTAATGAATTTGTTAATTTTATTATATATTATCATCAATATCGATTAGAAGATGATTAAGATATCCAATCTCTCTTGAATGTTGAAGATTTGGTTTGTCATCCAAATAGAAGTAGATTAATGAGCAAGTTACACACATCAGTATAGATAATGATAATATTTTTCTTCCGGTTGAACTGAACGTCATTTGTGAAATGCATAACCTCTGTTACTTTTGGATGCTGAAACTTTGAAATGAGTGCCAGCTGGTTTCCAAATACACACAATAAGCCAGAGGATTTAAGTTGTTAGTTGTTAACAAGCAATCAAGTTTAAGTTGACTACAGTAATCCATCTCCTTGCTTCATTGTACTATTTCATAATGGGAGGTTGTTATGTAAAAACCTTGAAACTGCATAGATCTAATTAGTTCAAGAGCAACAATTTGTCACCATATGTATATGAGCCGTACAAAGAATTATCTGTTTTAATTTATTCAAAATTTTATTAGAAAATAGAAATTGCATTCAAGCATGATTCTAAAGATTTATAGTTTCCATCTGCTTGCTTTGTCTAAGATTTATTGTTTCCTGTTAAAGAAGACAGAAATTCTTGCCAATATTCTGTTATTCCTTACATGATTCTGAATAGAACTTATTTGAAAATGTAAGTCTCTTTTTCAGTACTTGGGGTTGTAACAGAAATGGATAATAATGCAGCTGCGCAAGCTAAACCTTATATATATACCTTGACATAACCAGTACATGTGTCATCTCATTTATGGTTAGGCTGCTACTAGAGCAAGTCATAAAAAGTCACCTCAGTTCGTAGCAATGTACCACAAAAGCTGAATACAAAACACTCGTTCAAATCAAAATATATCTTGCCAAATACTCCATAGTTAAGGTATCCATTTTCGGAAAGTATTTACCAAATTGCAGTTAACACTTTCTTGAAATTACTAGTACAAAAATTCCACAATAACCTCTAGAAATACTCGATAATTTGCCCTTGGTTAATAATTAGCTTTGATATATACCAAAAGGCTTTTATGTAGTAAAATCTGAATTCTCAGAATTGAAAGCCGCTCCTACGACCTCCTTTCCTTTTACTTCAGCAGTAAGTTGGTAAATATATTGTCATTCGATGCCTCCGAGATCACTTACATAGTTTATCACCCCTTCCTCTCTCGATATGGAGAGGATCGATGAAGCTGTCTAAGCACAACCTAAAATCCTTCACAACTATTTTAAGAGAAGCATGACTGTCAGACTCATCCAATTCATTGTTATGTAGAATGATATTCAGGCATCAGGATGTTAAACAACAGGAGAATCACAAAATGTTGTAAACATAATAAATTAATTTCTGCAAACTAACAATTCATCTAGGAATTAGAGAGCCTATCCGTACATAATGGGAGGTTGTTATATAAAATCCTTAAAATCCCTTGGAGGTTTTTTTCTTCCCTTAATATTAGAATTGAACCAAAGATTTTGGTTAATACGAGTGGTTGTTACTCTTATAGTTTTCTTACATGTTGGGAAATTGTGCTTTGTATTAGCTATTCATGGCGTTAATATGGCAGGAAAGGAAAATAGGACTGCACAGAGCTGATGCACCTGTATGGGATGCCGCTGTCGCTCATATCCGAAGGAAGCTGAACTCTGATGTACTCAACCTTGTGGATTTCAGTTTTCATTTCAACAGAAATCAGATTCATGAACTCTTTTTGTCTAAGTACACTTTTTTTATTCTGCATTTTGTTTTCCCTTCTTTTGGTTCTGGGTACTATAGATTTCTATGACAATTTCGTAGCCGTATCGGTGTTTATGCATTTAAGGGTTTATGATTGACTATGTTGTCCAATTACGAATCTATAAACCATTTTATTAAAGCTTGATTATCATTGACCTATTCAATTATTATGCTTTGTTGATGCATTACATGATGTTCAAATGAAAACGTGGCACAATGCACAAAAAATGAGATAAACAATAATATTACTTTCTTCAATCAACTCCTTCACGTCTTGAATCAAAACGGCATAAGGTTAATACAAAGCAAAGAGTCAGAGTAGCAAACGAGCTCTTCAATCCCCAAACTTTTTGCCAATGTTTCCGTTGAGACATGTTTTCGGAAAAAATCCACCACCGCCTCCCTTACATCACTTGTTGATTGGTGTCTCCCAAAACACTATGAATATTTTAAGATGGAAAGACTTAGTGCAAGTATGCTCATTCTTGGCAAAATAACATTAGTGGTGGTCAGATTGTAATCTTGCAATCATATAAGGGACAGAGTATTTGCAATGAATTTGCAAGCGTTGCATAAATTTATTTATTTATAGAAGCACGTTTCAAGACCTTGTAAGGGTTATGGAGGAACTGGATGATAAAATTTGAGTTACACTCCTTGGGAATCAAAAGTTTAGCTATCAAGTAGTACTTTTTATAACTAATCAAATTGTGTGTGTATTCCATTTTTCTTTTGTTCAAAATTTTGATCAGTAATTGCAATCACTGATCACTTATGCTACATATGGAATGAAGCTATAAAGCATCCCATGAAACTTGATTAAGACTGCCAAAATATAATTTGAACTTGAAAAATATTAGTAGTGATATGGTAGTAAAGTTTGTGAATTTTCTTGCTTGTTTTTCTTTTTTAGAAGAACTAAGAGCAAACAAAAGCTCATCATGCTTAAATGACATCTCAACAAGACTGGCACCCTAAAAGAGCAGCAATCACTTGCAGCACAATCGAAAGAAATTTATTATAAAAAGTGAAAATTACAAAACCTTATGGCTTACGAGAGACCACAAATTACGAGAGACCACAAATTATGTAACAAGCCACCTAGCACTGTCAAAATGAATTGCAAACTTGCATTTTTGCACAGGTTCTCTTTAAGAAATCAAGAAGGCATCAAATATTTAGAAAATTATATTCTTGTGATTACCCAGATAAATTATCTTACTCGGCCGTGTTATACTTATCAAACATTATTTTTAAGTACATAATTTCAATAAAGAGAAATTTGCAGTATTGATATCAAAGCAAATGTTAAATTTAGGATTTGAACTCAATCAATAAAGGCTTAATTACACTTTTGGTCCTCGCATTTTTATCAGCTCACGAAAATGGTTCTGCCTCTTTCAAATCGAACAAAACCGTCCCTAAACCATCATGTTTTTTGCAGTTTTAGTCTTATGTATTTTCACCTCCAAAAACGCACAGTTCACCAGCATTCAAAATTCTCATTTTAGCATGGACTTAGCCTCTAAACAATGATGGTGAACTATTGGAGCTTGTTGCAGATGGTGAACTGTGCATTTTTTGAGGTGAAAATAGGGGGTAGGACTAAAACTGCAAAAAAACATGATCGTTTAGGGACGGCTTTGTTCGATTTGAAAGAGGCGTGACCATTTTCGTGAGCTGGTAAAAATGCGAGGACCGAAAGTGCAATTAAGCCATCAATAAAAGTATGTGTTGTATTTTCTATATTTATAACAGAATGGCCACAACAAGTATATATGATACATAGACATGTTATAAAAATAAAAGTACAGAACATGATCACTAAAATAAACCAAAGAAACACAAACATGAATTTTAACCTATAAAATATCAAGCATCTGACCATGTAATGTCAAGGCCACCCCATTGTTCTTTAGGCAGACCTAAAGCTTTCTACACAGCTTTGGAAGCATCAATAATGTTGTTTGGACAAGGTGGTTGGTAGTCATGTTGTTCATCACATCCCTTTGTGGAATCACACTCGTCAACAACCATGGCCACCACATTTCTTCCATTAGCACTGATTGTAATGTTGTTTAGACACCTGCTTTTATGGTTGAACCATCCGGTGGAAAGTGCAACAACGGGAGTGTCATCTGAATGATACTGCTTGTCACATTCTGAAGGCCTACCTCCATCTCCACCCTTTTGAAAACTATTAAGAGTGAGATATGCTTTGGAGTGAGTGGACACTAATGGTGAACATACATAAGTTGTGTACATTTTTCCTTGTACACAACAATCAGAATCATTCTCTTGATTGCATTGTCCTGGGGGAGCTTTCTTTCCTCTAATTCTTCCGCTTGGACGACAATTTTGTGCTTTTTTTTGTGTTTTTTTTTAACAGCAAAATTTATTAAGCCAAGCAAAGTGAAAGAATCACAAAAACTTGGGCCACAAAGAGGACAATACAAAGGTGTCGTATATATGCGGAACACCTAAAAAGGTAGGAGCCCCTAAATCCGTATATATGTGGAACCTCTACCCAAAAACCAACCCAAAAAGTGCAGACCAAAAAACGGTGTGCTCACTCCATATCAGCTAGCAGAGGATGCACAGAAAGCAAAACCTTACTGCTGCACATAACCAGCGAAAACCAACCCCCTGGCAGACAGGAAGGACACGCACACAAGATTTTGTGCTTTAGAGTAAACACAATTTGTTAAAATAAGAGTAATAAACAACAAAAAAAAAGAAGCTTTGTAGGACAATATTTTCATTTTGTTTACAGAAATTTATGTTTCTCGTCTTTGTTGTTCTTCTTAGGTATTGATGCTAGATGAGGGAGATCTAAGTGAGTATATATAGTGGATTCCTTCATGTTTGTAGAGTAATTTGGTTGGTTGGTTTTGTAATAACAAGCAAAAGAGAAAGATATATAGAAGTTAGATTTTGGGGTCAAAGGTATATATGTTCTTTGATCCTACTTTTTTTAGTCCAAATGACAAGTATAAAACTACAGGTTCACTTTTGAGTTGAAAGAACAAACACTACTAAAAAAACAAAAATTAGTGAGGGATATTTAGTGAGGGAAAACGTGAAATCCCTCTCTAATTCCGTCACTAAATTTTGCGACCAAAGAATTTGTGAGGAATTTCATTTTTTCCGTCGCTAATTTCCCTCACTAATTTTGCTTTTTCTAGTAGTGAAATTCTACACTGCCTTGTTTAGCAAATGCAATATTTATTTTGAACACTAACCGGAACTTATTTTTTGTTATGTTTGAATATTCAGTTTAATGGTAATTTGTAGGTTTCTGAAACTCGTTTGTCTTACATGTATACACACTAACACACACATGTATATGCATAGTTCTGCTTTCTGTCTTACATGAAATTGTCAATAGCTTGAGAAAGTAACTATCAAAGGATTAATAAAAACAATGGTCATGCCTGTATCTATGACTATGAGCAAGCAAATAAAATACTAATCAAGAAAGATAGTTCGTTTGTAAACATGTACTTAAAATATTATTGTAATCTATTCATAGAAAACTGAAGACTTTTATTTTGGTTGTTAGTAATAGAACTACGTGCTTTCCTCAAAGATCAAAACTTAGGTTTTAAAAATCAACTATTGGTATTTCTACTTGTAGTTGTTATTTGGACTAAACATGACAAGTTAGGCCTCCTAGCCTTGACCCTAAAAGAACATTTTCTTTTATCTTCTCACTCCATACACAAACAATGTTCTTTACCAAATGAAGGAGTTCTCTTACTCTATATATATCCATTAAAATCTTAGTCTATATGCATCAATCATCGATTGAAAATTTAAAAGAGGAGGAAAAAAAGATAATTACATACATAAAATGAAGAACTTTTACTCCAAAACTTCTTTCCTTTTACTAATTACTCTCATTTTAACTGGTGTGTATTCTGAAGCCCAACAATGTCGTCCAAGTGGTAGAATTAGTGGAAAAGATGCACCTTCTGGACAATGCAATCAAGAGAATGATTCTGATTGTTGTGTACAAGGACAGATGTATACAACTTATGAATGTTCGCCATCAGTATCTACTTACACTAAAGCATATCTCACACTTAATAGCTTTCAAAAAGGTGGTGATGGTGGTGGTCCTTCGTATTGTGATAATCAATATCATTCTGACGATACTCCAGTTGTTGCACTTTCCACCGGATGGTTCGATAACAAGAGTAGATGTCTTCACAACATTACCGTGAGTGCAAATGGAAGAAGTGTGGTGGCCATGGTGGTAGATGAGTGTGACTCTACAATGGGATGTGATAAAGATCATGATTACCAACCACCGTGCCGCAACAATATCGTTGATGCCTCCAAGGCTGTATGGGAAGCCTTGGGTGTGCCTCAAAATCAATGGGGTGGACTTGATATCACATGGTCAGATGCTTGATGTTGCTGAAGTTGGGAATTTAATCTCTGGTTTTGTTTCTATGTTTTAGTTCATTTTGCGAACTGTTTATGCTCTTTAGTGTTTCATGTATACGTCGTTCTATTGTAAAATTATGAACTTTTATACATACTATTTTCACACGTATATATCAAATCCTAAACTAACTATTTCCCTCGTTCAAAACCCATAAATTTGACCCTTTTTTTATAGACCATAAATATTATTACCTTGATGTGGATCACACCATTGAAATAATAGGGTTTGAGTAAATAAATTAAGAGCATTGGTACATCGATATCTTACAAAAAAAATTTAGAGGTGGTTTTATAAATGATCCTCCTATTATGTTTACCAAGTTCACAAACATATCCCAATCATAACTTCTCCCCTCCTCCAAAAGAAGTTCAGAGGCGGAGCCAGGGGTGCCATGGCCTCCCTAAAATTTAAAAAATTTCATTTTTAATAGGTATATAGACGCATTTTTAACTAAATATTATGTTATATATATATTAACGTTTGTATTACAAATCACGTCTTTACACTTTAGCAAGGTGGTTAAGCGCCTCACCTTTCAGTGTTAGGTCATGTGTTTGATTCTTTCTTTGTTCACTTTTAGCTTTGACTCGTATTTTTGTATTTTTTAAACGAAAAATGCAATGAAAACATTGTTAAATGCAAGTATCTAAACATGGTTAGCCGAGCAACATAAAAACAAACGAACCACTTGACTACAACTTTAATTGTAGTTAGGAACTATTTGACTACAATTTTAATTGTAGTTATTTTTGTCACAATATATATTTATATCTTAAAAATATGGCCCCCATAAAAATAAAAATAAAAATTGGCCCCGCCATAGAAGAAGGTTGAATTACATTTTTCTTTCCTCTTATATTAAAATAGACTTATTTTTCTTTTAAGTGTGTTAGAACGTTTTTTTTCTCTAGAATATTAGAAATAACAAAAAAAATATATTAAGGGGGAAAGTGTAGATTTTAAAATAAGAGGGTTGTTGGGGAATGTAATTCAAGTTTCTCTCAGAACAAAATAAGAGAGTGAAATGTTTTCTAATATGTTTTGTATAAGAGGAAAGGGGTGTATATTTTACAATAAGAGAGAATGGGGTGTAATTCAAACATTTTTAGGAGAGGAAAGTGTAAGAAGGAAAGAGGTGTATATTTTAACATAAGAGAGAAGGGAAGTATAGTTTAAACATCTTTTAAAAAAGAAAAGCGTGATTTACTCTAAAAAAACCTTATGTAAACAATCACGAAAAAGTAAATTTAGAAGACAAAATTAAATTAATGACAGGTTAAAAGGACGTAAAACCCTTTTGTGCATGATGAATTTTTCTTAAAATGTTTGTTTAACATTCCCAGTTTGATGTTGCGATGCATTGTTTGTTTTTTATTCCACGTAGTTTCTTCAAGGTGTTTAAAGATATCATGAACTCTTTCCCTTTACCATTTATTTTCTTAACATTTTCTTTCAATTATACAATTGCGTTGGTTTTTTTCGTTTGCTATTAAAAAAAAAATACAAGGAGCTCGATATAGATTAGGATCCTTTCAAGTGGAAAAAAAACTTGAGGAAATAATGTGTTTGATTTAGACCCTTGAAATATAAAAGGAGATAGTTTTAGAATTTGAAAAATGAAGAAAAATTGGTTAGAAGTTGGGATTAAAGACTCGAGAAAACATGAGAGAAAAATTGAGAGGATCTTTTCCCCTCAACATGCATATAATCCAGTATGGTATGGAGAGACAACTATATCATTTCTTAATATGGAATTCTTAAATAGTGTCGCGTCAGTACTCGTTAATAAGACCATATAAGTTCCTTAAAAAACAACAAGACCTTAGAAATATTAGGGTTAAATATATTTTTGGTCCCCATAAATATATTACATTTACGTTTTAGTCCCTTTAAAATTTTCCTTCAAATTTTAGTTCATATATATTTTTCAATCATTACTTTTGGTCCATATTTTTAAGTGAATTTTTGTATTTTTTTTTAATGAAATTGTGCATAAATGTGTATAATATTGTAAAGAAAATTCTAAATGTTATGAATAATAAGTTTAGTGGATGTCCATCCTTAATCTTCCACCTTCTTATAACCCCTATTAGTGAATGTATGCTTAATGGTCCTTAACGACTTTGATCATTCACTTGCTCATTTGTGCCCGATAAATATGACCTATATTGTAATGTAAATGATACACTTGAGAAGCAATATAATATACTCTCATGCTCTCTATTCTTATGTACCTTATAATATCTTGCAATGTTAAGGACCAATTTCTCTCTAAAAAAATAAAAAATTGGATATATGTTGAAGAGCCAGAAAATTCTTCAATCTAGTAACTATTGTGTTACTAGTTCCCATGAAAAGTTGACAATTTAAAAGAATAAGTCTCTCACTTATATAAGGTGATATTTAAATTAATACAATGATCATATGAATCACTTGAATATTATAACTAAATGATCACATGTATATCCACAACCAGAAGTTTGTGAGATTATTATGTCAACAAATATGACTAAGAGTTTATTTTAAGAACTTTTCAGAAAGCATTTGATAAGTATCATTTGTCAATTGATATTGAATAACCGGTAGCATATACTCATAAAAATGGACTTGAAGATCCATTCTTTAGACATCTAAAGTTAATTGTATAATTGATACTTATCAGACCATGTCTTTTAAACTCTATTTTGGTTTTGAGACCACGTCTTATAAACTCAATTTTGGGAATCAACAACCTTGTATGTTGAGATATTGATTCGCATCAAGCCAACACAATACTATATATAAGTTCTCCCCTTAATTTATCATTTGTTTTAGGTTAACAACCTAATATTTCTCATCTAAATGGATGCTTGGATGTGTTGTGTATATCACAATTGCTCCAATATAATGCACTACGATAAATCTCGAAAAAATTTTGGGAAAAAATATTTGATATGAATCTCCATCTATCATTAATTGTATTGAGCTAACTTATTTACAGCCTAGTAGGCTGATTATCAATTGAGGAATTAGTTTTTCCAATATTAGAGGGAGATAATAAGCAGCTGAAAATGTGAACCTGAAGTTCAAATAAATTATTTGAAAGGAAATATTATTGTCTCGTCTTGATCCTCAAGATATAACTCATTTGCAAAGGTAAATAAATCAAATATCAGCCGCTAATGCTCCAAATGAAATAGATGTCCTTGTCGGAAAATCTAATATGCAAATGAGTCTCAATTGTGTCTGAAGCATGGTAGATCAATCGGTTCCAAATATAAAAATCCTCGAATAAGAAAATGAGCTTAAAGGAATGATAACCCAAACGAGGATATAGAAACTCAAAGTGTTTTCTGACATAATTGATTTATTTGTTCCAAAAGAACTAATCAGGTACCTGAAACTTATGAAATATTGATAAATTATGTCATGAAAGAAAGATCTTAATGAAATGAGATGGAACCGAAATGAAGTCAATGTCGACGTGTTTTTGGATATAATATAGCGCTATATGTGATAAGTAATAACGAGGATCATGAGTTCAAGTCTATTAAAGATTATAGAAAAAGAAAATATCTGCAGATGGAAAGAGACAATTCCAGTGAAATCAAACTCGCTTTGTAAAGCTGAATTTTGGACCTGTAGTCTGCACACTCGAAGATGTGAAATTAATTAGATATGTATGGTTTTTCGCGCAAAAAGGGAATTAGAATGGTAAAATACATATATAGAGAGGGAGTTTGATATGTTCACCTGAAGTGAATTGGTAAATATCTACCATTTATTTTTAAGAGACATATATTCTTTAGGCACATATTCACCTGAAGCGAATTCAAGAACTTTTTCATACTTGATTAAATTCAGTAGCACATGAAAGACTCAAATTATAAAATTATATGAAAGATGTGCTACAATATATTTGTATGGCTCACTTGATAGTGATATATGAAACTCCCTGAAGGATTTCATTTGCGTAATAGACACTATCAAAATTATTGAAAAGATGACATCATTTGTCCATTTTAAGGATTTGGAAATGAATTCGTTATAAACGATTTTATGATAATGGTATAAAAATAATATTAGAAATCCTGAAGAGATTCTAAAATTTGTTATTATATAAATGTTGATATGCACAAATCTAATTGATTATGTACTAGAATGATTGTGATATCATGCCCTCAAGAAAATTATGAACAACTTGAATTGGTCAAGTGAGGAAACTAATGTAGTTTGCTTATTATATATATCATGGTATTTTAGTTTTGTCAATACAGATATTGCAGCAAAGTCAAACATACAATTTGTACCTTAGAGAATGACTAATATCACCCAATCATTTGAAAACACCACATCAAGGAAGTGGAGAATGCTCTTTATTAAAGATTATGATCTTATACATACTAGAAACCTGTCGTTTTCTAAAGGAGGTTTTTTCAACAACTCAACATGAAGATATCTCAAGAGCCGCTGATTTAGAGAAGAGTATGAAGAGAGATCATATCTTTCTACAGAGTCGTTGCCAAGTAAAGATCTTGAATAACTAGTATAAAAGATTATATAAACTTCTTCGATATCTTTATGAGGGGGAGACAAAAATGTGTTCTGCACTCTTTTTCCCTTAATCATGGTTTTATCCCACTGGTTTTCCTAATAAGGTTTTTAATGAGGCAGATTATGACACAAAAGGATATTGTACTCTTTTTCCTTCACTATAATTTTTTTTCCATTGGGTTTTTCTATAGTAAGGTTTTAATGAAGCATATCCTGATGTACATCCAAGGGGGAGTGTTAGAATAATAAGTTTAGTGGATGTCCATCCTTAATCTTCCACCTTCCACCTTCTTATAACCCCTATTAGTGAATGTATGCTTAATGGTCCTTAATGACTTTGATCATTCACTTGCTCATTTGTGTCCTATAAATAGGACTTATATTGTAATGTAAATGACACACTTGAGAAGCAATATAATATACTCTCATGCTCTCTATTCATTTCTCTCTATTCTTATATACCTTATAATATCTTGCAATGCTGAGGATCAATTTCATAACACTAAAATAAAATTAGAATTTTTTAACAAAACACAAATTAAATATGAATTTTTAACCGTCAAAAATATAAAAATTCATATTAAATTCATGTTTTGTTGAAATATTCTAATTTTTTTGGGAGAGATTCTTATAATATTATGATATTTTCTGCAAAAGTTTATTCAAAATATGAATTCTACATATGAGTTTACTTTAAAAGAGAGAGCAAAAGCGAAGATGGAAATATTTTTAGGGACTAAAAGATGATGGAAAATTTTAGAGGACTAAAACGAAAAGTTGACATATTTATAGGGACCGAAAACATATTTAACCGTAAATATTAATTAGGACCAGGCCAACAAGTTAAAAGGCCTAAAATATACTTTATAGTAAGGTTTTTGAAAATAAAAATAAAATAGCAAAATATTTATAAAAAAAATAAAATAAGTTTTGTTAAGTCCGAGATTTGAACCTCAAACTAAAAGAAAGGCATCAATCTTATATAACTTAAATGATATTCTTTTTCAAAATTTTGAGATCTAAAATCGTAGTTGAGTCGCTTGGCCTTTGGGTCGGCCTTGATGTTAATCTAATAATTATAGGAACGTCTAATATGAATTTAGTCTAAATGTGTGCTTTACTAATTTTAGTAAATTTTAATAAAATATTATATATGTTGCCCATTTTTATTATTATTAATTTTTTTTACTGAAAATTATAGGTCCATCCTTAGACTCATTTTAAGAAGTCTAAATTAGATGCACCCCTAAATTTAAGCAAATTTGAGGACTAAATTTGTTAAACAAAGATGCATTTGATAACCAAAATGACAAACTAAGAGACACGAGAGAATATGTTTAATATTTTAATACATTCAATAACTATAACGTTAATGGGTCACAAATTTAATGCTCAAAATGATTGTTTATTCAAAACCAATTTATACTATTTTTTTGTGGTGCAAATATCAAGAGTGACTAAGTGTATGTTTGGCATTACGGTAAGTATGACAAGATCACGGTGAATCGTCGTGTGAGCCTAACATACTAACTGTGATACCAAACATATGTTAAGTTTTTAATGTGATAGGGAATAACCTCGCATTTTATGAAAAAGGGGACCAAATTGATTCACGTCCTTATTAGGCTTGCACCAAATAATCTCCACGGCAGGAACCTTTCAGGCAATGTTCATGAATCATGTACATCCTTCATAATCACTTATGGAATTATATCAACACTACACAAAGATTCTCAAGACAATGGTGAAGAGGGGAATTAGACAATTTAGATTATGTAACACTCTTACATTTTTGTAAATAATTGGTCTAATAAATATTTTTAACTAGAACAGCATATTAGGATCAAAAGCTAAAGTTGATGATATGGCCGGCTGAATCTATTAAAGGATGTTGGCTAGTTGTATTTGGTGTGATTGCTACATCAATGGAGTGTTAATATTTGGACTATTACTTGGTTCATGTTGAAGTTATTTACTGCCAACTTGTGTTTTATGGATTTAGTTTTGTCTAGTACTGTTTACTTTTACAATGGTGTCTGTTTAGGGATCTTTTTGTCATCTTGATTGTTGCATTTGTTCTTTGTGGAATGTCATGTATTCTTGTTTTGGTGTTGCAACTTGGTTGCCAATGTGTATTTGTGTCAAGTGAAATACTTATGTATCAATTAATTTGATGACATGGAGCTTTTGAAAGAAAAATTGATGATATGGAAGTTGGTTGTTAAGTGAGAATTCACTTTGACAATGTCTAGCATCAAAATTAGTTATTTTTGTGATATAAGTTGATGTTATTTTGATAAAGAAAAAAAATACTCAGTTCTTAAATTAACTTTCTTAGACAATACCACATCGTCAAGTGAGTTGTCACAAAAGCATTTCTCTTATCGTATCATCCAAATTCAGGCTCAATTATAAATTAAAAATAAAAAACATTCAGCCTCAGATATTGTATAAATGAGAGAAAAAATCAGATCTTTTGAAAATTGAGGATCAAAATCATATATCCAAAATTAAAGGGCCAAAATCATAAATTAAGACAAAATAGAGAAAGCCATGTATAATGTTTTTTATAAGGAAAGTTCTATGGTGAAGTCATTGAAATGACTTTTTTGGTGAAGTTAAATGGTCAATCATTGAGCATTTGTGTATTTAATCTATGTCACGTCACATTATATGGTTGCACATTTGCCCATAAGGTGTGACATTATAACTTTACTTATTGCAATTGTGTCCCTCATTAAATCAAAATTAAACATAGATTCTCATATGTGCACTAAGATTGAAATTTCCCTTAATATTTTGTATGAGGACTGATTTGTAATAAGGTAAAGTTTAGTTTTAGAGTGGTCCATCAGCAGGACACTAACTGACATGACATCGGCAGTTATATTATTTGCTAAACAAAATAACTTTTCCAAAAAAGTCAGTTTTAGTTTTATGACTGCAAGCTCCTTTTTATAATCATTGGAGAGGCATTATTATGTTCGTTTACCCAAGGATAGTGATATTTTTTTTAGAGGCAAGGCCAATGAAGTTATTAACTAATGACTGTAAATTAGGAGAAAAGAATGTATTAGTATTGGTTTAGTATTCAAAGTTTAACATCAACGTTGCATGATTGGAATAGGAATTTTACTTCCCCACGTTTCAGGATATTGCTTCTAATCTGAAGAAAAAACTATTAAATAAATAATTAATTGATCTATATGCTGTTTTTTACATTATTTTTTTATTGAAACCCAACAGCATCAAAAACAATAAACTGTTGTAAAACTCGTAAAAGAACCATCTACTAGTCAAGCTGTAGTAGTCGTTGGCTAAACAAAGTAATGTAAAAGTAATTCTTTGACCTTAAAAATGTTACAACTCTACATTGCAGTTGTAGTGAACATAACCAAATGATTTACTTGATGTGGCTATTAATCTCTATAAATACCGTTTCAGAATCCCAATCCATGCATATCAAACACTCAAATATTCACGAGTAAAACACAGCTCAAATAGACAATATGAAGAGTTTTTTCTCCAAAGCATCCTTTCTTTTTTTAGTTTTTATGATCATCACAAACTTGTTGCACTCTAAAGCCCAACAGTGTCGTCCAAGTGGTAGAATTAAAGGAGAAAAAGCTCCTTCCGGACAATGTAACCAGGAGAATGACTCTGATTGTTGTGTACAGGGAAAAATGTACACAGCTTATAAATGTTCACCATCAGTATCTACTCACACTAAAGCGTTTCTCACGCTCAATAGTTTTCAAAAAGGTGGAGATGGAGGCGGCCCTTCGGCATGTGATAATCAATATCATTCTGATGACACTCCTGTTGTTGCACTTTCTACTGGATGGTTCAACAACAAGAGTAGATGTCTCAACAAAATTAAGATTAGTGCGAACGGAAGAAGTGTGGTGGCCACCGTTGTTGATGAGTGTGATTCCAGAGCAGGATGCGATAAAGAACATGATTATCAACCTCCTTGTAACAACAACATAGTTGATGCCTCTAAAGCTGTGTGGAAAGCCTTGGGTGTGCCTCATGATCAATGGGGTGGATTGGACATTACATGGTCTGATGCTTGATATTATATGTTATGGAACATATAACATATAATATCAAGGGTGCCTCCTTGTTATGCTTGTTATGGTCTGATGCTTGGTGAGTTTATCTGTTTTTCATCTTTTCTGTATCATATTTATCAGTTTGTAAGTTTTCCTTTTCTTCTTTACTATGTAAGTTTTCTTTCAGATGTAAACGATCAACTTTCATGATGCTTTGATTTGTAAATATTAGCACTACTTCCAAATAAGTTTGAGTTGTTTTACTTTAGTTTTGATGTGTGAACAATACTATCACAATCTTTTAAGACAATCTTGTTTTTTTTTCTGTGCTCCTTGTTGAGTACTACTTAAAATGATTTAGGTAGTAAAAATCACAAATTTACATTTGCATGTACTATCATAATTATAATCGATGCAAAAGTTTGCCACAAGAGGTCTAAAAGAGATAATTCATGCAAAAGTTTGCCATAAGAGGTCTAAAAGAGTTATGTATTTATATAAGTTTCTCTATAAAAGTTTGCTACCATATTCCTAGCATTGATGTATTCTAAAATTCAAAAAGTAAAAAATAAAATATACTTTGTGCCATATCGTATTAATGTCATAGTGCATATCTGAACTTCATAGATCAACACACAAAACATCCATGACAATATTGGCTGCTTCACTATTCTATCGTTGTAAACCAGTATGTCTTATGCAGAAAAACACTCTTGGAAGAAAGAAAAAATTAACGTAAAAATAACATAGCATTCACGGGATTGGACTCGAAAACAAAACTTATGATTGAGTTAGAAGAGACTTGAACCATCTCATTTGAACGCTCTTAGGTGCCCAACACCATATTGTAAATATGAATTGTCAACCATTCAATTAGAAACAACAACAACAACCAAGCCTTATCCCACTAAGTGGGGTCGGCTACATTAATCAAATGACGCCATAGTGTTCTATCATAAACCATATTACGATCCAACTCATTGATCTCTAAATCCTTTCATTCAATTAGAAAAATCACATGAAATTATTTGTCATAAATGGTGTTTCAAAACCACATAAAACATCTAGCCCAAGTTATTTTTTTTCAAACAGGCCATGAAATGTATCCTTACCAATCAGGAACATGAAACCTTAAATTAAAATTAAAATTCCTCACAGCTATAAAAACATGAGAACCCCAAGTGAAATCATGGATGGAGGATAGCTAAGTGGATTTATGAATTGCAAAAGTCAGCTTGCTCTATTCTGATGTTGGTACTTTCCATTCTTTCATCACTACTAAATAAAATTAGATGAGTGATCATGAGTCTGAAATATATACACAGTACGTGTCAACCACGCATTAAATCAATGTCAGCATGGGAGTTACCCATATCCATCTGACGCGATGCTGCTGACCAAGGACTTAAGGATGAGGTTGGAGTCAGATTTTGATGTGGTGAAATGCTATTCAGTGCGGCTGGATTATGAGCTCCTTGATGATCTGATTCAACAGCACCTTCTGCATCTTCTGAGCTTTCCTTTTTCTTGTTCTTTGCCTTCAATCTACCCCAAAGAAAGCTCCCAATCATCACCTACAATTGTGACTTTTATGTTCAATAAGTAGCTCAAATTTTTTTATATAAACATGCGAGAAATTGTATATGAATAATTTATTTCATATACACTATCGGTGTAAATATTTTTTAGATTGTCAATCAACCGTATTTGTCAGACAATTTTCTTCAAAATAAAAAATACTCATCAGATAATTAAAAATGTTTGACTTGAATCATAACTACTAAAATCACATATATGATTGGTTATGATTTGTTAACCGTGTAAATTTTACATTAACAGGGTCAGGTGTTGAAATTAAACTCATTAGATGTAAGTTTTAAAAGTATAATATAAAATAACCTGGACAGGACTGGCAGCAACGAGCGGTCCACCAACTGCTCCACCAAAGAGGCGGCCATCAGGACCAAGAAGGGAAATACTAAGTCCACCATCTCGGTTCCGTGAGGAGCCATTTTCGGTAGGCACGTAACAGCCTGACATGCTCATTATGTGAAAATGTCCCTAACAAAGTCAAAACCAAGCTGGCAATTAAAATATATACATATAAATATATAAACAACCTTATAATAACAGATAGTGGATGTAGAGAAAGAAATTTGACAAAGCAATACAAACATGAGAAATGAAATTTCCTACTCAAAATATGTGCTTAAAGCTAGGTCTACATACAAGAATAGAAATTTCCTATTCAAAATATGTGCTAAAAGCTAATATAGGCCCGCAGACCAATCAGATGATCATGGCGACTCAAAAGATCAAAATGATTCCATGGCACCAATTTACTTTGTTTTAGTAGAACCATCAAAATTTATTTGTACCAGTCATATATGTTTGCATACACGTATGCACACACATGTTCAGGAATGTGTTTATGAATTACTTTGCAACGAATTTCATGTCAGAACTATACAATTAAGTTTCAGTTAGCATGGCATCGTAGAAGTGCTTCAACACATGATCAAAGGCTTAAGTACAAAATTGGAAAAGTAGCCACAAAATATTCTTAAATTGCAGTACTAATACAAGTCTTAAATTCTATGCATGAATTAATCAATCAACAACTCTAAAGGATAGACATTTGATTATGTGCACAGTGTAATCAATCAATAACTATGAGGGATAGACATTTGATTATGTGCAGTGTGTGCATAAACGTGGCATCTAGGCCATATTTGTAACAGCAATTCTATATGAACTAGTAAGTGTATCCGAATTAACACAATAACAGCAGCAGAGTCTCCATACCTCATATTTGAGAGTACCGCCTGAAATTGAAGGCTCACGAATAATGACGGATGAGACACTGCCAGAAGATGACAGAACACAAAGAGCTCTAGCTCGCACCTGAGAAAATGTCAAGATTTTTGATGCAATGTCCTGCAGGAGAAAAAAATGTTCACATGTGTAATTCTCCAATATTTACATAAATGTTATAACCTTTGGCACACACTTGAAACAATCATGAAATAAAATCAGGACAAATGTCGTTCTGAAATTCTGGGGGGAGCACTTTTATCTTTTATGACCCCTTGCCTTCCTACATTATTTTCTTCTTTACTATTATTGATATCAATATCATCATAACTCTTGGTTTTTGCTCATTAGGTCAACTTTTCCTTTTAAGATAAATGTATATATGAAAATTTGTTCACAATTTAATTTAAACTTTTGTCATTATTAAAAAAATAGTTGTACATAGTGCCACATTTCCTTTCTCTAAGAAGCCAAAAATTTGGTTGCAAATAACTGTTAGCAGATGCTTTAGATAAAACTTAAAGTGAATCAAAAAACAGAAATACCGACAGAAACTCGGAAGTTGATATTTATTTAAATAAGTAAAAATATAAGGATTCTTATGTTTCAGGGATCATGTTGTAGTTGTTGGACTAACTAGTAACTAGTATTTCACCAAAAATGATAGATGCAAATATTAGGCTACTGATTGTAAAAAATTGCATATCAACACACCATCATATATCATTCTGACTTCCTAGTCTAAAAAAAAAACATATAAATATCATTCAGATTCATATTTCTCCTCTCTCTCTTTTCCATATAGTTTCTTCCCAAACTTAACAACATATAAAAACAAAACAGAGATAAATCCAAGTAAATAGGAAGAAAAAAAAAATACATACTTCTCCACTTGCAATGTGGATGACATGAGGAATGAATCCCGTCCCAGCTGTAACAGACATCAACTCTCCTGAAAATAAGTAACCACTTAAAACATCAGAAAGTGCAGATAAATTATGCATTGTTACAATAAATATAAGTATCATCATTTGTTTTCATGATGAAATCAATGTTATTTTATAATTTTATACGCATATTTTAGCCATTGCAACTTAGATTATTACATATTGTAGTGTAGAATTTTATAACAATATCATAATAAATCATAACACCCAACTAGTAAATATTTTTATATCACATGCATTCAGTCATACACACACATGTGGGCATGCCACACACGTACAGTATGTTTGGTTAGAAATGTTTGATTTGTCAACATTGATCAAATATTTTTCAGATTTGATTTCTACTATATTCTGGTGCAGTAACTAATGGTTCAGGTAATGTTGTTTTCAGTCTATATAATTCTACAATTGCGGAAAAGCATCATGTTATATATAAATGAACATTTAAACCATAATCACCGATTTAATTGTAATCAGATTTCCTTTCATTCATAATTTAAAATGAAAAAATGCATCTCTCTCTTGGAGAACAGCGAAACTTTAAATTCAAGCAAATTGATACTCCATATCATTGGAACTTAAATGCCATTGCTTATTCATGTCATTATGATATTAGCATGTCAAATTATCAACATAAATGTATAAATAAACAACCAAAATAAAATTTAGAGAACAAATAACGTTTGAATATATATATAAATAAACAACCAAAATAAAATTTAGAGAACAAATAACGTTTGAATATAGATGTATAAAACTTTAATCCGAACTTTTTAAATACCCACTACCGAATACACGAGGCATCTACGGTGCAGAAAACTGGTTAAGAAGAGGGCTGGGGCCACGGCTGGTTCGCAGCAGAGGGGAGAGTGACGAGAAGAGAGAGCGGGTGTATCTGTTCTGCGGCCCCAAAAGAGAAGGGGATATTAGGGTTTTCTTTTATGCGAAAACCCCAAAAATACCCTTGCAACTGCTCCATTTAATGGGTATATTAGGATTTTCAAACCCTTAAAAACAATCATACTCATGTAGTGGCGCCTCCTTAGCAAAACACGTGTTTCTCGTGCACGAACGTGGCCACACCTCTATTCTACACCACCTCGCCACGTGTGGGTGAGGCTAGCCATTGATCCCCACCGCCCCAACTCTATCACACCGCCCAGACCGCTATTGACAACGTAGGAATCAATCAAACCAGTCCAAACCGGTATGAACCAGTTGTTTTTGTTTCTTTATTGATTTTATTATAATTAAAAGATCACTTCAGATTAAAACAATTTTTTAACCCAATAAAAATTGAATGTCAAGTTAAAAGCCTGGCATATTACATTCAGTAATCAGTATGCATATTTAGCTTCTTAATATTAAATTTTTTTCTTGTAAGATTTAGATTATGATTATTTTAGATGCGATCATACCTACACTAATGCACCAAATCACATTAAATTATGATCATTTTATGTTCATTTGAATTTTTATCTCTCTTACTTTTTTATAGCTTTATATTTATATTAGTTAAATTAATAGTTAATATGTTCTATAATATTAAAAAGATATAGAGCCTGTTTGTTTAAGCTTACGAAAAAAGTGATTTTAAAGTTGTGTACAAAAGTGATTTATTTCTTCCGTCTCACAATACGTGTCCTCTTTACTATTTTTCTTTGTCTCAAATTATTTGTCCCTTTTACAATACCAATACAACATTTATTATTTTTTCCCCTAACATACCCTTATTAATTGCATTTCAATCATCTAACTACTCCACTATCTATAATTAATGAGGGTGTTTTAGTAAATTAGACATATTAATTCTACCATTAAAATCAACACTACTGCTCATTTCCTTAATAACTGTGTAAACCTCAAAAAGGACACCTATTGTGAGACGGAGGAAGTAACAACCAACAACTATTTTCAGAAGCTACTTTGAGTAACATTCATAATGATTAGAAATATGATGTTTTTAAAAATTCAAATAAACACACAAATATTTCAAAAGTGAGACCATATATTTCAGCTTTTTCACAAAATATGCTTTTATTTTGTCAAAAAATCACTTCGAGCATATGTATGTTTAAGCTTAATGAAGGAAAAAAAATTACACTTCAGAAGATGTCTATTTAATCTATAGAAAATACATCAAAATTTTAAAAATAGTTTCTGAAGAAAAGCTTTAGTAACTACCGCTTAAAATAAAAAGTGATTTATATTATTGTAACACAACAGAAGACAGCTTCTGATTTACAAAAAAACCTAAAAAAACAAACCATATTTTTTAAACACAACCTTAAACCACTTTTCCTACGTGTACACAAGAGGACCCTAATTTTTTTTCAAAATAAGAAGTTATCTTTTATGAAAATATCGTAACGAACAGGCTCATAGTTAAACTGATGCTTTCACCAATTTGAAAAATTGATTCAAACCCCATACATATACCTTTCATGCATCAAACAATAATCATTATTAACACAAGACACTGTAAAATGCAACAGAGATTTACCAAAAGAAGCCAATTGTTGTTTCTTCCCACTCCCAGGCGGACGCCCTCTCCCTCGTTTCGGCCCACCTTGCGTCACAGTTCCAGGATTACTAGATGGTGATGGACTTGGACTCAGTGCCAATGACACAACTCTATCAGCGCCATATTTCCTCGGCCTTCCTCTCTTCCTTTTCACAGTCTCCCCAGACGGTACTCCAGTATGACCACTCACATTGACCCCTTGAGATGAAATTGCCGAAGATTCTAGCGGTAGTGTGGTTCCAATGTTATTACCACCACCACCAATGCTGGATTGAAATGGTAGATTGGGATTAGACAGTTGATTAAAACTCGGCGAAACATGTAACTCGGGTTGTGCTCCAGAACCAGGTAGTACTCTCTGCTGCATATAGTAAGATGCAGAATTGGATAACGCCATATGGTCCCCGTGATCCATGCATTTACTTTCAAATGCCTTCTTTCACAAGAAACTCAGACCTCCAATATTCAAATATACTAAACTTATCACCAAACTCTGCAGATAGAGTATAATGACAAAATTTAAACTGGAACAAAAAAACATGTATTAGAATACGATAAAATATATGAAATTCAATAACAAATTACCAACAAGTATCAAACAGTGCTTAAGCCTCACATTATTTGTAACTATAGTTCAAGAAGAAAGACTAATAATCCTTCAAATCAAAATAGGGTAGCTTCTACCACATAAAGTTTCTCCTTGATGGCAACATATTAACATGCATATGAAAGAAAGTGAAAGGATACAAGACTCAATGAGTCAATGGTACCCAACAATGTAGCAGACAAGATAACCATAAAGTAGAAGATAAATAAGAAAAAAAGATGAGAAGCCAAGGCATCCACACAAATAAGGGAACCACTATCCAATCACATATACATGTTTAACATAATAAGATATAGAGAGCAGCCATATCACATCTTACCAAACTTATGAAGAACTAACACGACACTGACACATGGACAACAATAATAATTTGAAAAGAAAAAATAAAGTAAATTTTTAAAATAATTGAATGTAATCACATGTGTTGGTGTAGATGCTATGTGGAACTACAAAAAAGTAAAGGTTACATATTGAACATGGAAAGGTCCTCTATTACCAGCACCAGTAATAAACCTTAAACAAAAAGCAATTTCAAAGGTAACCAAATAAAACTCAACCTTCCATGCCAACACTCAGAAAATCAACAACTCAAAAACATAAAATTTGTAAAAGTATTACTATATGTAACACCGACACTTCTGATCAAAGACGTGTAATTACAACATGTACCGTAGCCCGACACCGACACGACAAATACACATGTAATTATGTTCAATTAATTCTTTTTCTCTAATTATTACCAATGCCGGCGTGTCACATTCGTATCCGGTGTACTTCACAGGTATTACTTCAAACCAATGTCATAGGAAGGCCACAGACCCAATTACAAAAATAGACCACAAAATACCATGCCACAATCTCAGAACCTCAAAATGGCTTACAAAAACAAGTAAAAAGATAAGCATAATGTTTCTGACATAAAGTTACAGCCTTTGGCAAAATGGGTTTTGAGTTACAACAAAATTCAACACCCCAAATACATGAAACACAAAATGCAACATGCAGATATAAACATAAACAATGAGAAGGGATAAGAAACCATACATACATTTGTAAGCAATAGTATCAGAAGGGTATGTTGCAACAACACCAATTCCACCTGTGAACAAATTGAAGCTAGTAATTGTGGAAAAAAAAATCAAAAAAGTTGATGTTTTTCACAGTGTGAGTGTACAAAGAAAGCAAATTGAAAAGGGTTATTGAAAAATGGAAAAGAATGGTGTTTCTCTCTCTCTCTCTCTCTCTATCTATCTAGTGCAGTAGTGTGTGAGCTGCACACAAAAGTCCTTATCTGGTTGCATAAAATTCTAGGGCTATGGTTACTTTCTCTCTCTAGAAAAAAAAAAGTTTGTTTTGTTGCTATATATACTTTCTCTCTCCTCGGTTGAGTTGCGATATCGGTTATGCTGCTGATGATGTTTTGTGTGTATGTGATGTTACTGGGATTTAGGAAAGCAGGTTTTGAGAAGCAAACAAAATAACCACTTTTTGTTTTGGATAATACTGAATATTTTATTTTTCTAAACAAAATTGAATATTTTATTTTAGAGTTGTATTATTTGAACAACTATTTAGATAATAATTTTTATGACAGCCATAAATTTAGGTATCGACACAAAAACAAAAATAATAAAGAGAGAAAATAAAGATATAACTAGACCATTGACCCGTGCTAACGCTCGGGTCATATAAGAGAACAAATACAGCGGAAATAAGAAAGTAAAAACTTTACTTGAATCGAAAAAACAGTATGATTCAGTTTATAAAATTAATTGCCGCAAACATTTTTAATGTACAATATTAAACAATTTCTATGACATCAACCTTGTTACGGTAACATGACATATAAATTTGATGGCATAATTTATTGACGAAAAGAAAATCCAACGTCTGTCGAAATAGAAAAAGTACCGATATGAAATAAAAACAATACTACAAAACAAAGTGCTACAC
>Ga0315915_1000454_pt1 | contig 41708 bp, 18 predicted proteins | sample MpolbnodulesMG_FD_207738 | JGI IMG/M metagenome (GOLD analysis project Ga0315915, IMG submission 207738) | Medicago polymorpha root nodule microbial communities from Los Angeles, California, United States - branched nodules | ecosystem: Host-associated > Plants > Roots > Nodule | place: USA... | reverse complement strand
TGATTTTGTCTTTTGATTGTATAAGATGATGGTGAAAATTGTAAATTTTTTGTGTGGGTTGATGAAGCTGAAGAACTAGGTTATTTTAAAAACAATGGTGTTGGTCATGGAAGAAATGCAAGGTTGATGGAGAAGTCAAAGGATAGTATCAGAGAAGAAGTTTGAAGGACAAGGTTGATGGATAAAGTTGATTGTGTAGGAAGTGAGCTTAGGTTGATTAAGATATTGATAAGAGTAATTTGTTTGATTGAGTGTGCCAAGTCTGTGTAATGTTGTAATCAAAAGAGGTTGTCAATGAATGAATCCAACCCTTCTGTCAAAAAAATTCAATCAAATTGGTTCTTCTATTGTATGTCTCTATCCATCATATCAATCCCCAAATTAATGAAAATATCATCAAATAAGTCCTTGAATTTTCACAACATATATCATTGTGATCCTTGGTGCATACATTTGCTGAACAAAGTAAAAAGTAAAAGACAGACACTTTGATTGTAAAAAGGCAGACATTTGCATGCCATCATAAGTCATACATTTGATGTTCATAAGTCATTACATAGCCAAAAAAATAACATTACATAGCCATCAAGTCATTTGATGTTCTTAAGTCATTTCATATCCATAAAAGCATAAATTAAACAAGTCCAAAAAGCATTAATGAAACTAGTCCAAAAACATAATTTAAACAAGCATCACTGCTTTGGAAATCCTGGAGTTGGGATAAATTCCATGTATTGGGGTTGTGTAGAAGCAAATGGCCCGAAATTTGGATTTGAAACTCTAATAACTCCAGGAGCATTTGATTTTTGTGGAGCAGGACCCCTCAGTGGTGTTTGTTTATGCCTGTCATTTGAAATCACTGGTCCTCTCATGTTATATCTCCTTGTACCCATTACCTGAAATAAAATCAATCACATCAGCCCTTAAATTATAACAATATCCATCAAATTAGTCCTTAAATTATGTCAATAAGTCTCAAATTGATCCTTATATAATAAAGGGGTATAATTGGAAACACAGGAAAAATTACACTGAAAAGTTAAATCTTGAATTTTTACCATTTCCATCAAATTAGTCCTTGTACACGTGGCTGCCTTGTTGACACGTGTACAAGACAACACAACATGCAAGAAGACACATCATCACCACTAACGGAGCTTCTGGACGGAGAGACCATTTTGATGGACGTATGTAAAATTCAGGGACTAAATAGATATTTCGCAAAATTCAAAGACGAATTTGGCTGATTGGTGAAAATTCAAGGACGAATTTGAGGTATTACTCTTTTATTATTAATGAAAAATATCTACCAATTTTCTCAAAAATTAATCTAAGCCATATTAATCTGACTGTCATCTTGAGTGGGTCTGTCCTCCCAACTATATATATATTTCCCATCCAATTTTTTTTTTCTTCCAATTAGCTTACTAGTTAGAATTTCACCCTTTAAGATGAATAAGTAGGAAATTCAAGGTTTAAACCTCGACCCCAACATATATAATATAACGTCTTTACCAACTGAGTTATGTTCACGGAGATAGGAAATTGTTTTCTGATTCTTGTTGTTAACTTCATTTAAAATTCAGCAAATTCAATGGGATCCTACTCCTCTAAAGTTGCAGCTTACTTTAAAGTGTAAAATGAACAATATCAAACATCAACTAATAAACTAAAGGTGGATGTCATAGATACATCATAACAAATTATGATTTTGTTACAATAACAACCTTTGATTTTCTTACTTTAGTTATTTTAAGAGGATCCTTGCCCAACTTCATTAATATATAATGTGTAGTCCCTTCTGCCAAAATGTACCATGTGACTTTCTTGTATGAATGCTATCAAGAACTGAAACAAACCAAAAACAATGCCACCGCATTAATTTTGATGATATGATTGGTAACATAAAAACAGAGAAATGAAGAGTAAGATTCAGCGTATGCTTACTTTAAGGTAATTTTTTACTAGTTTACTTAATTGATTTCCTTAATTGATTTATGAGTAAATGATTACTTTAGTCCTTTATTCTGCTTCTCGCTGTTACAAAGGTTTTTGACTCAGGATTAAATACAACGTAGTCTTTGAATGTGCATTTCTGTTATCAGTTTAGTCTCTGATGCTAAAAACTTTTGTTAACCGATGAGGTGACAATGTTTGTGCTGACAACGTGCATGAGGTGTCACAGAGACTAAAATGAAAGTAGAAAATGGTTACTATGGTCCATGAATTGAAAATTAATATCCCCAAATTGAATCTCAAATTCCTAAATCCTGAATTGAATCCCCAAATTCTTAAATCTCAAATCTCTATCTCATCTAATTCTCTCTTTTGTTCAAAATGAAATATTTCCTTAAACACCAAAATCGAATCACATGATGGTGGGTGTTGGTGCAAACTCTTCCCAACGAAGTATTGCTCATTCGTCAAGAACCAGGCCATCTTCCTCAATGAAGTTGTCTTGAGTATATAGAATAAACAAAAAACATTAAAATGGTCATTAAGGTATGATGCATACTGACTATCAGTTAGGTCTCTGACAGTAAACACTTACATGCACAAAGTGGCAGCATGACATGCTCATATAAAAATAATCATTACTATAAAAAGTATGTACCTTTTGCATCATTGATTTGTATTCTTCATCCTTGCATATAGCTCTGCACCTTTGTTTGTCATTTCCATCACCTTCATCATCGGTACTAATAGGGTTCGTTAGTTCTTCCAGAATGGTGACTGTCATTGTCGTTAGGAAAATCATTTTCAGCAACATTCTCTTCAACATTAATACGCATGGTATACCATGAAAGAGATATAAAGTAGTTGAAAAATGATAAACCACACATAATTATTAGAAAATATTGAATGAAATACAAATGATACTAAACCCACGAACCATACATAATTATAGGGCACTCTTTCCACTAAAACTAAAACGACTCAAAATTTAAGAATTGAGGCAAAGAAGATGTTTTAAAATCACTAGTAATATATACAAGATATCCTTTCTTCCTGGCTACCACCTTTAAGAGATAGATTTAATGTCATATACAATTTCCTATGCCATTGGAGACTGAGATTGAAAAATTATTTTATTCCTAGCCTTCCAATTCCTCCAAACCGTCGTGTGTCAAATAAGAGTTAAGTCTTTGTTATAATTCTTGTCACAAGAAGAGGAAGAATAATAATCAAGAAGAGTAACAATGTTCTCAGGCAAAATCACACTCATACTAATCCACTTGAAAATATGTACCTAAACTGACCCGGCGAAGCAACACATACAAAACAAATTGTCCTCATTCTAGACTTCTTCAGACACAACATACAATCCGCGACTATATCGTCAACCCCTACTCCTTCTACATACTAAATTCTCAATGGTGGGGAGCCTACTGAGAGTTAGCTGCCAAGAGAAGGTCTGAATCATGTAAAGCTTAGAGGTTGAAATGGTAAGAGATCCATGTATCTTAAGTAGTTACAATAAACGAAATGTATGTAAATAGGGAGGTTGAAGTGATAACGAGATCATTAGATTAACATTGACCTTTTCGAAAAAATAATCAAAACACAGGCTTACCAAAACAAAAAAAAAAGAAAAGTATAATGCAAAATAACTTTTATCAAAGAACATCCCGCATGCATGGAAAAAGTTTTACAACCGGGACCCTTGTCCAGCTCAAAGAAAATGAAATCATAGGTTTTTTTTCTTACAAATAAAATGAAAGCTTAGTGTAACTAAAGAAGAATTAATGATGGATATATATAACGGCACGAAACTATACTATAGGGCCATCTTTCAGATGAGTATATCCTTTAACGGTTCACACCAAAAACATTCCGAGTGTCCTCTCTCCACTTGTGGTTGAATTAAGAAATAAAACAACCAGCTAATTGGCACATTATGATGGAGTTTAATTTGTTTTCAAGTTGATTAATTAGTGGTTATCAATTCTTCCTTTAAAATTCTCTAAAAAAATATGCATCATTTGAGATATCGATAATGCTAACTAGTGTCTCCGAGACACTAATTAAAAAATGCTAACTAGCAAATATAATAAAATTATCTTAAAGAATGCATAGTCAAACTCTTACAAGTATAGAAAGTGTTTTTCTCAATCCAATTTAGGAATTTCACGATCCATATAGTATCGAGTTTATTATAAATATTATTACTTGACGACACATTTAATATACTTCCTAAATCATTGACCAACGACTAGATTAATATCTTTTTTTACTAGACTACATTAATATCTACCAATTGCATCTTCAATAGGATTTTCTTTACATATTTTTTAGCTCAGTTGGTAAAGACAATACATAATATATACAAAGTCTGGGGTTTGAACCTCGAACACCACAAAAAAAAACTAACCATCTCATCACATGATAATTTGAATGCATGTTTAATTAAAATTAGAGAAATGATAAACAAACACATACATTTAGACCCAAATAAGATATCAATGGTATTATTGTAATTCTAATTAAAGTCCAAGGACAAAATTGTATTTATGTCTCTATTTTCCAGCAGCAGTAAAGCCATATCTCTCTTCTCTCCCTCATCGTTCTTCTTTCTGGTTCCCTGACTTCTCTCTATCCCTGATCTAGTTGCAGTGAAGGCGGAGGAACTGCGAGGTTTGATTGTGGTGGTAAAACGAGGTGGAAAGGATGACGATGGAGGAGGACGTTGTTGTAGGAGACGACGACGACAGTGAACAAGATCGCTAGTGGTGGTGGTCAGATATGAGACTATCAGAGAAGGAGGAGACAGATCGTGATGGTTGTAGGAAGTGGTGGTGCTCGGATCTGAGAGTTTCAGAGAAGGAGAAGACGGTGGCCGGTGAGGCTTCAGGCGGCAGTGTTGGTGAGAACGATGATGACCATTATTGCGGTAGGTGAGATGGATCTTACAAGAAGGTCGAGGGGTGGTGGCGGTGGTGCTGTTATCGGAGATCAGACGGATCTGAGGAGAGGTGTAGTGGTGGCAATCGGAGAAGGGTGATGATTAACATAAATCGAAGAAGAGGGCTGAGGTAATGGTGGCATGAAATAAGAACAAGGATGATGGGGTTAAACGACGATGGTTGCCGATGAGCGATGGTTAGAGAGAGGGCAGCGGTGGTTGGTTGGTGGTGAGAGATGAAAGGGAAAGGAAGCAGTGGGGAGGGAGAGAAGAGAGAGAGAGGAAAAAGACAAATTAAAAACAAGAAATACCGTATACTAATATGGTGTCTGTATTGTGTTTACAATTATGTGTCCACTTATCATACCTGTTAAAATTAAGTGAGCGAAAATATTTATACAAGCATATTTTGATACGTGGATCCCACACACTAAGTTAGAGTTATAGGTAAAAAAAATTAAATGTCTGTATTTTGTTTACAGAGGCTTCTATTGAGCAAGCACATTGTATTATGCACTGTCTTGACCTTTTCTGCAAAGCTTCAGAGCAAAAGATCAATAGCCAGAAAACAGAGACCTGCTTCTCTAAAAATGTCGATCAACAACTCAAGGAGGACATTTTACAGCATACAAGTTATAAACATCTCAATAATATGGGCAGGTATTTGGGGGCTAACATCAGTACAGGTAGAGCCACTGGGGGAAAGTCATAACGTCATTGACAAAATTCAAAACAGACTAAGTGGTTGGAAGCAACAATGCTTGAGTTTTGCCGGTAGACTTACTTTATCTAAATCAATTTTGAGCTCTATACCATACTATCATATGCAGTATGCTAAGCTCCCTAAAATCCTTTGTAACGAGATGGAAAAAATTCAAAGGAGCTTTTTATGGGGTGATACTGACCTATCTCGCAAACCCCATCTTGTGGGATGGGACATTTGTTGTCTTCCTAAGAATGAGGGTGACCTAGGCATTAAGAGACCTCATCATATGAATGACGCTTTTCTTATGAAGATGCTTTGGAATCTAATCACCAAGCCTAATGACCTATGGTGTAAGGTTCTCTATAGTAAGTATGGGAGGAATAAAGATCTTAGGGTAGCCATAGATTCTAAATCATACGATTCTCCATTGTGGAAAGCTTTAACAGGTATTTGGAAACAATTTCAGCAAAATATTGTGTGGCAGTTGGGAAATGGTAACAATATTAATTTTTGGATGGATAAATGGGCTCCTAATGGAACTTCTCTTATGTCCATTACTAATCAAACTTTTATTGACACAACTCTCCATGTGAGGGACGTGGTAACCCCCTCAGGAGAGTGGGATTTTAATTTCCTTACTTCTAACTTACCGTCTACCTTTGCTTTACAGGTCTTTGTTATCCCTGCACCTAAAGACACTGATGGACTTGACAATATTGGTTGGGGAGGAACCAACACTAGGGATTTCACAATTCAAAGTGCCTATGATTCTCAAAATTCTAGAGCTCAACCCATCCAGGGAGATTGGAAGGCCTTGTGGAGTTGGAAAGGACCACATAGAATTCAAACTTTTATGTGGGCGACGGCTCATGAGCGGTTGCTCACTAATTACCGTAGGAGTAAATGGGGTGTTGGAGCTTCTCCCATATGCTCTGGATGTGACAAAGATGATGAAACCATTATTCATGTGTTAAAGGATTACCCATTAGCAACCGAAATATGGATAAGGTTGGTCCCTTCGAATCAGATCTCTAATTTTTTTTCTTATTTTGATTGAAGAGATTGGATCTTCAAGAATATCAATCATCAATTGCATGGTATTCAGAATAAAAAATGGAGCACAATTTTTATGGTGGCTTGCTGGCAAATATGGATATGGAGGAACAAAACTATTTTTGAGGATGACTTTCAACGTCCATCTGACCACACTTACAGGATTCTCAAGATGGTTGAAGATATGGACAAATACACCCAACATCCTCTTAATGTTCACCAACGTGACACTATTTTCGTTGGTTGGAAAAGACCTCAGGAGGGGTGGGTTAAACTTAACTGTGATGGAGCATACAAAGATTCGTTAGGTCTTGCTGGTTGTGGTGGACTCTTTCGAAACTTAGATGGCAGATGGATTAAAGGCTACTCGCAAAAAATTGGAACCTATGACGCTCTCTGTGCTGAAATGTGGGGAATGTACTTGGGAATGCAACTTGCTTGGAGACAAGGTTTCCACAATCTTCAAGTGGAAAGTGACTCAAAAACTTTGGTTGACATGATCACAAGGAAAGTTAAATTTAATGGTAACCCACCCACCTTGATACGCCGCATACAAGACCTTTTAAAGTTGAACTGGCAGGTGCATTTCAATCATACCTAACGGGAGGGTAATAGAAGTGCTGATTGGATGACTAATTTTAACTTCTCTTTGAACTCTTTTAATATTCATGTTATGGAGACCCCTCCTAGTGGGATCTTAAGTCTCATTTTTTTATGACTTTTCTGGGGCTTACATACCTAGAAATATTCGTGTAACTCATTAATGTTTTTTTCGTTTTTGGGCGTAAGCCCTCTTTTACTACCAAAAAAAAATAAAAAAAATCTATGATCTTCAACCAAATTATTTTCACACTTTGAAAATTTAAACTTTTTTTATAATCATTATCTAAAACCCAAATTATAGGTTTGTCCTACACCACTAAAATTTCATAATCGGTCTGTTCGAAGGGTTGACAAAAACAATGAAATAAAGTTTGATTTTGGTGCGTTTGTTGTCAAAAAATAAATCGTCTTTCATATTTCAATCTAAGATGTGACGATAGAGTGTATGGATTATACAATGATGGTGACCTCGTTATCCAGTACAATACGAGCGTTGCTGTTGCATGCGACGTGTAAATTATAGGAAACGAGGCATGAGCTGTTGGATTAGATTTCAATTATTTCAACCCAGCTTGGTAGTGGTCGGGAAAACAAGACAAGTATCTGATACATACAATACAACACACGTAGTATTCATTTGATTAATTGGCTGGAAATGTATAGCTAACAATTCTATCTCTATCTCCTATTGGTGTAGTTTTCAATTTTCTGTTTGTTGTACACATTTTAAAAATGAAATCAAATAGTTTTTAATATCATTTTGAATTTAGTTTCAGTTTTTTTGTTTTAAGTTGAATAATTATATTTACCTTATCTCACCAGTCACCATGACTGAATATAAACATTGCCTCAAAAAAGAAATTTAAAACATAACAACATTTCTAATGACAAAAATAATATCCAAAAAAACATTAAACAATATTAATTTTAACTTTCCGTTTGATGATCAAGATAGGGAGGCAGAATATGATACATTAATCATATCCTGCTTAAATATCATGTTTGATGCACCAAATGGATAGGATAAAATAAACCATTTCCCTATCATATTATGACTTTCCTTTGTAATTTATATCCCGAGTATAGGCTGGGTTAGAAATTATCCTGATGGGATTAGAAGATCATTCCTTATTTATTATCTTGATATTCTGTTATTTTTAAAATATTGTCATTTTTAAAATAATGATAGCATGTATTTTCTATTATAATTAATAACATACCATTTATACAATATTTAATTAATCAATTGAGCAATTTTTTCATTTAATTATAATGATATCCTGTTTGCTATTATGTGCGCATCAAACACATGATAAGATTAATGTTTATCATGTCCTTATCATATCCTATCTCTATCCAACTTTATATCATATCCTGTCTCTATCTTATCCTGACCATCAAACAGATTTCAGATTTAAAAATAAAAATCCAGTTTGTTAAAAATTTATTATTAGCCTCAAAATAAAAAGCTATTTCCGGTAGCTTTTTCAAAATCTTTTTTTTTGTTAAATAAAAAACTCAAGTGTAAGAATTTCAAATTTTAAAAAAATGATGTTTATGATAGTAAATAAACGGAAGTTATCTTACGTTTTTTTTCAAAATTCCTATAAAAAAAAATCTCTTGATTTTTTTAAAACAAAATCTTTTTTTTTAAAGCCAAAATAAAGACATCCTTAATACCACAAATTTGCTTTGTGTAAGATTATTGATCTTTGTGGAGCAACCACTACTAAAAAAACAAAAATTAGTGAGGGATATTTAGTGAGGGAAAACGTGAAATCCCTCTCTAATTCCGTCACTAAATTTTGCGACCAAGGAATTTGTGAGGAATTTCCTTTTTTCTGTCACAAATTTCCCTCGCTAATTTTGCTTTTTCTAGTAGTGAACTATTGAGAGGATTATATTGACAAGAGTAGTGCTAGCAACACTCTCTTTTAAACATTATCTCTAATACTCTCTTATTGGTTTAAATCATTGCAAATCTACATTTTGAAAATAGAATCCACTATGTTTGGATTGACGGAACATAATGGAATGGAATGGAGTGGAGCAGAATGGAATGGAACGGAACAAATATTTCATACCATTGTTTGGATATGTTATGATGTGACTGAATCATGTTTCCATTCCATTGTTTGTGAAGTGAACGGAACATAACAAGTTATAATTTTTTATTCCAATTTTACCCTTATTTAAAAATACTATTATTAATTTATTATATAAACATATTACTACTAAAACTTTATCGCCTTCAACCGTTAAAACATTCAAACAAGAGTTGAGCATCCTAATTTGATATAAACATGCCAACCAAATGTTTAACAAACTGCATTTGTTCAAAACTCTATAAAAAATTTAGGAATATACATGTGCATGTTCAAAAGTCAATATAACTCATCAGTTTGTATATTAGGTCTTTTTTTTAGGCTTAATTGCACTTTTAGCCCCCTATGTTTCAAAAAGTTGCGATTTTGGCCCCTTAGCTAATTAAAATACAAAACAGCCCTCTATGTATTGGATCTTTGGCAGTTTTGGCCCCCTAGACCAATTTTGACTTGGTCAACGCTGATGTGGCACTTTAAAGCTGCCACGTGTGTATTGTTTTAATTAAAAATAAATAAATAAAGCCACATATAAATTAAAGAATTAAATAAATGAAAAAAACAACAAATAATTAAAAAAATAAAATAAAAATAAAAAAAGGAAGGAAATCGTGCTCCAAAATCTGATTCTCCCTCTTCTTCCTCTCATCTCTCTCTAAAACACTGATTCGATCATATTTCTTGAACCATTGTTTCACTCTGAACATCTTTAGTTTCGCATATAAAACCACCGAAGAACGCAACAAAAAGGTCAACATTCCGAATCAATAAATAACAAATTAATTCACCTCAACAGCACGATTCGCAACTGCGAGATCTTATTTAGCCTTAGTTCCTGAATTACTCTAGAATCAAAGAAACAAAAGCATAATCAAATCGTGAAAAAACACAAAACGAATGACACAATGTTGATTAATTGAAGATATGAATACCTGTTGACGAACTGCGGATAAAATTCCAGCATCAACAGTACGAATCTCGTTCTGGATTTTTTGCATTAACGGTTCAACACTAGAGAGTGATGCTTTTGAAACAAATTTGAGAAATCAATTAAAAGCACTTAGCGGTTGAAATTGAAATTGAAAACGATGAAATTGAGATTACCGTTGGGGAACATTTGATTGATATACTCTAGCGCGCTTGATTTGTCCATTGTTGAGAGTGAGAAGAAAATGTGAATGAGAGTAGTAGATGGATCTATTAATCGCTTTTTGAAACGTGCGTTTGTAGAATTTATTGTTTTTGATTTGTTGTGGATCTGATTGCGGAGGGTATTGAGTGTAACGATACTCTTTACTCTTCTTTGATTCTGGACTAGATGGTGGGTTGTGGGATTCGAACACGAGAGAGATTCGATTGGAGCAAATCCATGGTGGTGATGAAGCAATGGCAGAAAGCTTCTAGATTTTGGAACAAAGGGTTTTAGAGAGAGAGAATCAGTGTTTTAGAGAGAGATGAGAGGAAGAAGAGGGAGAATCAGATTTTGGAACACGATTTCCTTCCTTTTTATTTATTTATTTAATTCTTTAATTTATATGTGGCTTTTTTATTTATTTTTAATTAAAACAATGCACACGTGACGGCTTTGAAGTGTCACGTCAACGTTGACCGAGTCAAAATTGGTCTAGGGGGCCAAAACTGCCAAAGATCCAATACATAGAGGGCTGTTTTGTATTTTAATTAGTTAGAGAGCCAAAATTGCAACTTTTTAAAATATAGGAGACAAAAAGTGCAATTAAGCCTTTTTTTACGTTGTGTATACTAGGTCAGTTATTGGTAAAATAGTAAAAATAAAATTGAGGAATATATAGTCATACTCATACATCAACATAGCAATGTTTTTTTTCAATGAAAAAATTAAACAGGAGAAGAAAAAAAACGTAAGAACAGTAGTTGAGAGGAACATGTTGCAGATGCAGTTTAGTTCTGATAAAAACATAATATTTTTGCTACGAAACTCTATTCCATTGGATACACCCCAAATTGGGGGGAATGGAAAATTGAAGGTTTAAGTGGTATTGGATGGAATGAGTTCCATTGTATTCCATTCCACTCCATTCACTTTTTGCAAATCCAAACAATGGAATATAATTATGTACCACTCCATTCCATTCCATTCCATCACATACTACCAATCCAAATATAGCCTAAAAGTGGTGGGACATACATGGATTTCATTTAATAAAAGGGTGAATGCTAGAGAGAGTGTTTGAAAGTGAGTGTTGCTAGCATTCCTCGTATTGACAATACTTATGATTTCTCTAACGTGTGATGATTATCAGAGATAACGACAAACGACTGTCAGAGTGATGATTGGAAATCAGGCGATCACCAACTTGTTGCTTCTAAATCTAAAGGCTGCCCTCTCTCGGCTGGATGTTGGTCCAGCCTACTACGAGGATCCCGTATCCAGCAACCCAATCTAAAAAAAGGTAAAAAAAAAGGCCTTGTCTAGGTTGGAGCTATGAAGCTTACCTTATTATTATGTATGAAAAGGCCTTTCCTTCACGGGCTTACTTAGTGCTTGTGCTAAGGAGCAAGAAAACGGATGCAACAATTAAATGTGGTGGACATAATGATAATCAATGATGGTAAGATCTTGTGACCAATGTTGATATGAGGGGTGATTGGTGGTGGCAAAAGTCAAGAATTACATGTGACTTTGAAATTTAAGTGAAAATGATTTTTAAATAAAATACAAACAAACAAACATCAAGATTGTAACAAAAGAAAAAAACAAACATCAAGAATCCGAGATATATCTAAACATTCATGAAGAAGAGTATACTATAACTTAATCAAGTTCAATGTCAAAAATCTTCATGAGATTGAGAGTCAATCTCACGAAAGTAGATTTCCTCAATGATACTTATTATTTTATTTTATACAAGTCGTTACTCGTTAGCGTATTGCTTACAAAAATTAAAATTAAAATTAAGATAATATAAACCCTAATAAATCTTAAATCATTAAAAAAATAGGGGGATTATGCATTTAAACCTAAAATAATGAGCGGTCAGTACTAAGTAGTTTTTGGTAAGTAAAGAAAAGAGCATTTGACAATATGATTAGACCATATTGTTTTTTTTAACAAGTATATTAGCTTTTTTTTTACAACATGATTAGACCATATTTGCTTATTTTTAAAAATTAAAGAATGAAAATCGCTCCTAAAAGTTATTTAGATCGGCTAAATTATGTAAATTCAAATTAGTTATCGAAAAATACCACCGTTTGTCGCAAATGGTTGATATGCAAGGTATATGAGTACCAAATTTAATTTCTACTCATAAAACAAGACAACTTATAAAATTATTGAGCTGTTTTCATTCAATAGGAAAAAAAAATAATAACTGAAAAAAATCTCAAAATCAATCAACTGCATAGGAGAATCAACTTATACTAGACGAAAACAACCATTGCATGAGTTCCATATTTAGCTGGACAGTCGATCAATAGCTCTAATGTTTTTTTCTTTTAATTGGTAAAATCTCAAAATGTTAAAATACACGAGAATAGTCTACAATACATGATACGAAGAGATAGCAAAGATTGAGTTAATATTAAAAAAACGAGTAACTGCCAAAGTTGTTCACTAAAATAGTAAAATTATAGACCGTATCAAAGTATGCTCTCATATTACTCTACTATTTTAAAATAATTATTGAAATTACAAGTTAAGTTTGTTTATCTATTTGGATCTATTATCAAATGTACGTACTATAAGGAGTGATATGTATTAACATTTAACAGAGACCAATAAATGAGTAGAGTGAAGAGATGCAGCGAATCAAAAAGTGATTCTTTCAATTTTGTATATTCAACAAGTGAAATTAAGTGGAATAATTTTTTCACCTTTGTGTTCACATGCACATAAGCCAAAGCTACCCTTTCATGGGAGGAACAGACAAGCTTCTAGTACGTAAATTTGTGATTGTTGGGCATTCTCATGATCATAGCCTTGAAAATATTATCACTTCCCAGCGAAATGTGAACCTTTGGTGTGGTAGTAAATAAAGCTGGTCCACATATTGAAGCAACATAACACCTTCCTGATTTTGAATTTATCACTATTGGGTCATATAGAGATAATAGCAAATGAGAAAAAGACACATAATCAACCAAAATATTGTACAACCAATTTTTTCATAAGCTTACAAAAATACCAAATGGAAACATCATTACACTATTCACTCACTTCCACTCAATTAAGATTTCTTACGTGCACCTTACAACTTTTTTTTGCCTATAAAAAAGGTTCACTCATTCACCTGAATAACACATACATTTAATTTGTAAACTATAGTCATGGCTTCCAACAAATTCTCTGCCTTAATTTTAATGCTTTCTCTTCTTGCCTACTCAACATTCACCGAAGCAAATTGTCCACCATCACCAAAGCCAACACCTTCACCTACTCCTGTTCCACCTTCACCCAAAGGTCAATGCCCTAAGGATACCTTAAAGCTAGGGGTTTGTGCTGATCTTTTAGGGTTGGTTAATGTTGTTATTGGAAATCCTCCTTCAGGTAGTAAATGTTGTGCATTGATTAAGGGTTTGGCTGATTTAGAGGCAGCACTCTGTCTTTGCACTGCACTTAAGGCTAACGTGCTTGGGATCAACTTGAATGTGCCTATCACGCTCAGCTTGCTTCTTAGTGCATGTCAAAAAACCGTCCCTCCTGGTTTCCAATGTCCCTAAGGATTCCAATTAGGTCGTGTCTCATTGTTGAATAAGTATGTACGTGCACTATAATAGTTGTTTTTAATTCGAGAATAATTGTTAACAACACACTTTCTAATACTTTCTTTGGAACATTTTTTATGTTATTGGTTGAAATTCACGGATTACATTCACATTGAAAATCACATGACACATCTAAATTAATAAAACCAACATGAATTTCAACCAATAATAGAAAGAGTTTTGCAAAGAAATGGAAGAGTTTGTTGTTAACACGTCCACTGTCATTGTCATTGTTTTATGTAGTTTGTTAATGTGTAGTTTGTTCAAACATTCTTTTGTGTAGATTTCTTAACGTGTTTTGGGGGTAGCACTTGGGTGACATAGAGTTGGGTGACATTGGTGACATTGGTCAATCACAATGTCACAATGCTTGTGTTCACAAGTATTGTGACATTGTGATTGACCAATGTCACCGATGTCACTCAACTCTATGTCACCCAAGTGTTATCCTTGTTTTGGTCAAACTAATAATTTGGCAAAGCTTGTCTGTCTCAATTATCTTATATTCATGTTCTATAAAAATATTGTGAAATACTATGTTTGTTTGTCGAGTCCAAATGTTACGTGCGTTGAGCTACACAACACTTTACTTTATGATTACAATTTACTGATCGCTACATGTTCTACTAGAGCTTCCTGTTTTAGCAATTGGCTTAGAAGAAAATATTTAATGCTTAGAATTTTAATAAAAATAAAAATAATAGATAGTTATCATGTGGTCATTTTTTTAAAGGCGAAGTGGTTGCGAGGTACGTGCTTGCTTTTAAAGAACTTATCATGTCCTCGTGAGCTTTGCTCAGTTGATAAAGACAATGCATAATATATGCAAGTCTGGAGTTCGATCCCCATACACCACCAAAACGAAATAAAAAGAACTTACTATGACAATAACAATCCGATTCATAAGCTTTTAGATAATGCACACTAAAAAGTTTGTAAGTTTCTTAAAGAATAATGTCACTTTGTAAATTAAACCAGAGGAGGAGCCACCACCCGGCGACCTCAGGCACTCGTCCGGGCTTAATCGATATTTTCTTTATACTAGGCTCAACCCAATAGCCCATTAACCCACTTAAAAAAAACAAAAAAAATGGGCAAACTCTAATATTTTTTCATTACGCGCGCACAACACAACAAAAGCCAGAAAAATGTCCAGGCTTTATAAAATTCCTGACTCCGCCAGTGAATTAAACAATGAGTTCCCATATGAAATTTAAGGATATGTTTAGGTGGATGGTATAAGGTGGAATAAAGTGTAATAAAACTGATTCCATAACATTTATATCTAAAAATCTAGCTAACCTATTTCATTCAGCTCTATTTCACCGATTCAAACATACCCTAAAGGAAGCCGTAATCAATATTAAAAGATGAATGGTTGTAGAAGTCATACACTAACCCCGCATTTTGGCTAAACCGTGACAAAAAAATGTTTTTGATTAATTGATTTTGTAATATTGGTTTTAGTTAAAAGTTAGTCGAAAGTGAGCTGAATTATTTTTGGATATATCTACGTAATAAAATGAGTTTAGTAGTAAATTTAAGTATAAAAATCATTTGGAGTCTAATGCTAAAAATTTCAATTTCAAATAAGAAAATCAACATGTCAAAATCAATTTTGAATTGAAATCCTTATGTTCGTCGAAACCAAAACACACCCTAGATGCATATTTGTTTCCACGGCGAAAATATACTAGACGTGCTTTTTATTAGAAACTGTAGTCTGTAGCTTTTGGAAACACAATAAAAATGGGCGTGGAACACGTGAATTGCAAGCTAAACCAAATTCCAAACATACAAAATCATGCAATTTTCCGCATGAGAAAAAATATGGGACATCGATTTCTATGGGTGAATTTTTTGTATGTTCATTTAATTATCTTGCGAAATTAATGCAAAGAAAACCCCCCAGAGATTCAAATTCAAACCCAACGCCATGTGTGTCCAACAAACATGTTATTTTACAACTGACTTAAGAGATTTTAACTATGTTGTCTAAAGTTACAGTGTTAAATTCTTCACACTCATTTCATATCTCATCTCATCTCATAGATGATAAAATGGTGGGTGGGGAGAGATAATAACAAATGAGAAAAGGCACATAATCATCCAAAATATTACAACTCATTTTTTCATAAGCTAACAAAATGTACCAACTGGAAACGTTATCACAAATTCACTCACTTCCACTCAATTAGATTTCTAGGGTGCACCTTACAATTTTTGTTGCCTTTAAAATAGGTTCACTCATTCAACCTTCCAATCACCACACATATTGCTACATTTAATTTGTAAGGTAAACTATAGTCATGGCTTCCAACACCAAATTGATCTCTGCCACCATTTTAATACTTTCTCTCCTTGCTTACTCAACACTTACTGAGGCTAAGGGTTCATGCTCACCATCACCAAAGCCAAAGCCAAAACCTTCACCCCAAGGTCACTGCCCCAAAGATACCTTAAAATTAGGGGTTTGTGCTGATGTTTTAGGACTAGTTAATGTTGTAGTTGGGAATCCTGCTTCAGGTAGTAATTGTTGTGCATTAATCAAAGGTTTGGCTGATTTGGATGCTGCACTTTGTCTTTGCACTGCAATTAAGGCCAATGTGCTTGGAATAAACTTGAATGTACCTATCACCCTCACCTGGATCCTTGGTGCTTGTCAAAAAACAATCCCTCCTGGTTTTCAATGTGCCTAAGGATTCAAATTAGGTTGTATCTCATTGTTTGCTAAGTATGTACGTGCACTATAAGTGTGTGGTTATGTATGATTCTCTTTGGTAATTGTTGTTAACACTATTTAACACTTTCTTTGTAACACATGCTTTATTGTATTCTTGCTCATTTTCCATGAGGTTATGTGGGCTGAGCTGTGCAACACCTTTAAATAGGGGTGTACGTGGGTCGATTTGGGTTGGGTTTGACCAAACCCAAGACCCGAACCATATAGGATACTCCGGTTTAGGTTAGTCAAAATGTCCATCCGTTATATTAATGAGTGGGTTTGGGCAAACCCACTAATTTCCGGTTTGGGTCGGGTAGTGGGTTACCCAATTTTTTTTTGTTAGTATGAATTGACTAAATGGCGAGTCCTTGTATTTTTTTCATAAAAATTGCTCAACTTTTTATTTTCTTAAAATAATTATGTAACTTATTTTCACTATATTTTAACCTCATAATATAAAAAATTTAATCATAGAATACTTGAAACAAATTAAAGTTGGATGACGTATAATTGCTTTAGCATCAAAGTAACTATAAATTACAACATCATAATTTGTAACTCTAACATATTTTTATTTTCAATATAGAGGATGTGTTATGTCAATTATAGAAATTAGACTAAATTTATGATCAAAACCTTTGTTATTCTTCTTCCTCCTTATGAAAATGAAATTAAAATTTGGAAATTATTGGGTAAGTGGGTTTATTGGGTATGGGTCCAGTTTTACCCAAAACTCATTATTTTTTATGGGTTTTTCATTTTTTAAAACCATATTCATCCAATCACCCAACCCAACCTACTTTTTTGGGTGGGTTTGACATATTTTTTGGGTTTACCCAACCCATGTACACCCCTACTTTTAAATTTATAAATCCAATTTCTCATGAACGTGAATACTTACAACACAATGTTTTTTAGCTGATCGATCGATGTAGTATATTACATAGAAATTAATTCCCATTTTTCTAATTAACTTAGAAGAAAATATTATAAAAATATTTCTAATAACACCATAAAAATTTTGGTTATGCCCAAAATGACCAACATATGTAAAACGAAATAAAATTTCCACTGCACCCAAAACTCATTCTCTCATCTTCCAATATAATGTAAAAAGTATTTATAAGGGGTAAAACTAAAAAAAGTCAGCTTAAAAGTAAGTCAATTATTTTTTGACAATTTTTTATTTTTTTTGCAAATACATCACTTAATATGGAATAAGAAACTACTATTTATCACGACCAAATGTCTCACAATTCCTAAATAACCAATTAAACATTTTCCTTTCCGGAAAACACACTTGAGAAGTTGGCAAACATTGCTAACTTGTGTCATTAATATTGTCACATTCTCTTTATGATGCTTTATTGATGACATTTCTCGCGACAAATATCATTTGCCACTAAAAAGAATGAATGGAAGATTTATATAAAGGAATATAAGTTGTTTTAGAAGTTCTTGGCCTCCAACGAAAGAAGTTATCCATACCTCAAAAAAATATAAAAAAATGAAAGAACTTATCTCATGGTTATGTAAGGTGTTTTTGATTTGCTAAAAAATGAAAGATAAGACAGAACAACTTCAGTTGTTCAGTGTTTGATTTGTAAAACTGTTTCAGGTACAGGATAAAAACTCATATTTTTGTCCTTCATTAAACCACAACATAGCTTTTTGTTTGACGTGCAAGTTGTCTAAAATCCAAAATAGCATTTCGTTCCTCAAAAATCGTATAAAACAAAAAAATTATTTAATGCCATAAAAATTTGTTTTATACTATTCTGCCTTATGTTGTGCTATTCTGTCTAGTACTTACTGTTTTGCAAACCAACACACCCGTACTTGGTACTTGGGAAGCTTGGATTCTAGGGATAGAATTTACTTCTCTGTTGGTTTTTTTATGTATAGAGAGCGGGAAATGTTTTAGCCTACTTCTTAGCAAAATGCAATTTCAAACAATAAATAAATAACAAAACAATTAGGTTTAGGTGTTAATGAACTTTATAAATAACAAATTATGTAGAACAACTTGATTTTTTTTTTTTGCGGATCTCATTTTACATTATTTATGCAACTTCGACTTATGTCTCCCTTATTATGGTTCGTGTATCTAAGGTGTGATTCCAATCCTCATAAATCTTTGTCTGGATTGCTATCATTAGTTAGTGTAAATTTAACGTTAGTAGTATATTCCTAATATGTTATTCAATTCAATTTGTTTAATGATCTTGTTAATTTACTACATCAATATATATTCTTATAATGCTATCAAATCGTTTACCATTAATTTCAGCAATAAGAAGATACACCCCCTCATTTAATGCACTTTCAAAATGTGTTGTTGCAATAATCGCACATTTAACATTTATATTTCCCTCCAACAAAAAAAAACTATTTATATTTCCCTCCATAAAAAAAAAAACTATATTTCCCTGCCTGAAAAAAATGCATTTATATTTCCTTCTTATGAATCGATTTCTCTCTATTTTTTTTCATTAATGGAACTTTCAACAAGCTTTCTAAAATGTGTTTCTATTATTGGTTGAATCAAATCTCTAATCATTTTAAAAAAATACTAATTCCAATTAAAATAGTTCCAAATTTGATTTCACACAGTGCGAATGTAGGAAAGTATTTTGAATTTCAAGGGGTGCAGTTGTCAAAATGTAGGGTGCTTATAGTAATCCTAAATCAAGATATGGAAGAGTCCCTTACGATGCAGACTAGGCCCAATCCTTTCTTTACCTCGAAAAGAGTGTTGTAACTTTTGTTTTCTCTAATGCGTTCTGAATTTGCTGAAGAAGACAGTATTTCTGTTTTTGGTATCATTTGAGCTTTAACAAAAGCAAACGCACTTATAGTTTTAAGTGCTTAACACGAGAGAATTGTTTGGTTTCCATTGAAGAAGCCACGTGTACAAACACACGATACACGCACTACACTCACGGCTTCTCTTAGCCACGTTACCGCTTCAACTCTTAGCGTGCGCCATTCTTCCACTGTGCTTACGCCGGCATAGATTCCTCCTTCATCGATCCGATCGGAGAAACCCTAGCTTTTTCCGGTGCCGTCAATTGAAAATTCTGATTATTGATAATCACGTTATGATCTTCTACTTGTAGAAAGATTGAGTGAATTTAGCAATTCGAAGATGCAGAGACGAAGTCCTCCAAAGCATAGACACGATGGGACTTCGCCACTGCCTCTTGGCATGGATTGGAGTCCTGCACCTCGAAAATGGGTAATCGCTGTTTAATTCGCACGATTGTGCAGTTTTTGAATGTAATTAATTGATTAATTATACTTTGCCTACTTCATTGATTGCGATCAAGAGTTAATTACAAATGCTATGATTATGATTTGAATTTTGATTGATGCGGATGATCACGATGAGCTGTGTTTTGTGAGCATCGTTATTATGAATTTGAGTTAGTGTATAAGCTGTTAGTGTAATTGCGATGAGATTTAGATTATATTTGCTTTTAAACTTTTAAGCGGTGGACATTGATGTTTCTTGAAGTTGAGGATTGGACTTGCATGATTTGTTTCCATTCCAGTTTTCTGAGTCTTGATTTGCTTTGTGGTAGATATATTCATCCCTTGCCGTGTTTCTCTGTAATAATGATTTTTAGTCATTCAGTACTGGGTATGTTAGGACTCCCACTCCAAATGTAAATTCACAAATTTTTAACTCTTGTTTGGTATTTATTTTTTTTTTTAAATTAGTGGAAAATGAAGTTTGAGGCATAGTTACGTAATTTGCTGACATGACCAGAGAACTGCGTACATGTACCGCGTTCCAAAGCGAATTGCAATCCAAGTGACCATGGTCGAGGTTGAATCATATCTTTAATAAAGCAGCGGCATTTTGATAATGGTTTTACTAGTTTGCTAGTCCCCAGTGAAAACAGTGAAAGTTATGAAGTACTTCCAAAGATGAAAAACTTTGACATTATTCTGTGTGTGCATCAGTTAGAGGTGCACAAAGAAATCTAAGTGTAGATAATAAGGCTTCACACAGGCATTTGCTTTAAAGGGCTTGTTGGCTGTTACCCCCTTCTTAGTTAGCTCTTGATGACGGCTAGTTCTTTGTCTCAAAAGAACAAAACATTGGCAGTTGTTTTGAAAATATAAAAGTCATATAGTGTGATACGTGAATTCCCTTTTTTCTCCTTTAATTTTGTATATATCTTCAATCTTCATTGCCTGTATAAACACATCATTTGAAGAAATTTTGTATTTTCTTGTATCCTAAGCTTATTTATCCTCCCTTTCTAATTACACAGAATGGGCGGGATACCGAATGGCCACACAATCATCGTACCGGTTGGAGTTATTGCATTATAATACCTTCTTGGGTCTTCGTGCCAAAATCAAAGAATTCAGATCCTATAGTGGTAAAGTTGATCAATATCCAAACTTCTATTCATTAACTATTTTAAGTGTAATTATCACCACTTTTCAGGTTTGGGTTTGTTAGGACTAGAAGTATACAAACACATTTGCTACAAGTTGAAATGATCACATGCTCAGTTAAAGTTTTGTCTAATATTCCTAATAATAACCGTAGTATCTATATGCTGCTGAAGTTGAAAAACACTACCGTAGAGTTATTTTTGCTCTCTTTCTAATTGTTGTGCATAGCGTAATTACTTTAACTATACAGAGGTATATGGCAATATTCTTATCAACGACAAGACTTTCCTACATAAAGGCACTGCAAGCATATTTTTCATTGTTGCCAATATTATGTTCAGTGTTAAAGTCATTTTAATTCTGCATCATTTGTTGTTATGGTTGTGTTATGAATCCCTAGTTGGCTTTATTCTTTATTCAGTTTAGTTGTGCACATTTATTTCGAAATGCAAAAGAGATAGTTTTACCAAATGGCTGATCCTGCTGGGTTCACTTTTGTAGCACCGTCTTGTGGGGCACTTGTCACCACATTATACTCTATTCCAGTCAAACTGCTTCCAGTAGTTGTTTCTTTCTGTTATGGGTGTGAAGTGAAGTATTTAGTTTTAAATGTCAATTAACGAGACCAAATGCTATATATAGTGTTTGATAGTTGCAGGAATAACTGACGAAATGTTTAAATTCTATTAACGTGATTGTAAAGTCAAGTGTCAAACCAGGAGACATGTCTGTGAAAAAACGAATTCTGTTCTATATAAAAGATACACTTAGGTGGCTTAGGCATTAATGATTTACAGGTTTTCCACAGTCCATTTATTTATAGTATGTTGTTGAATAGAAGCTTCTTTGTTAGTTTTCATTTTTAACATCATTAAAGGACAGTTCTACAGGCTTCAAGTTGGTATACAATCACCAGAAGGGATTACAAATATCCATGGAGTACTAAGAAGGTTCAATGATTTTTTAAACTTGTATGTTGATGTAAGTTTATCATTTTCAACTGCGTTTTGATTTTCTGTTACGTATTTTCATGTATTTCTACTCTGGCCGTGATTCTGATTTCTGACTACTGAATTTCACTTTAGCATTAGATCCTCACATACACGCACACAGAGACGCGTATTGGTTGAAAACCATTTAAGTGTTTTTAACCATTAGTTTATTTTCAACCACAAAGACATTTCGTTTTATTGTTAATTTGACAGTAATAAAATAAAAATAAAAATATCTTCAATGAACATATACTAGTCATCCGATACTCTCTCAGAATGTGAAGACAAATGGGAAAATGTGTCAATCATGGTGGAGTCAATTGGTTGTATTATATCCATTTCTACTACCTTTAAATTTAATGTAGGATGAATCACCCTTATCCTTATAACATTTTGGTAAACTATGAAGCACTTATACTTTGTCTATTAAAGGATTAAACCTACTTTAGCTAATCTGCATGTAGCTCACTTTCTTATTTACTTCTTAAGAATTGTCAATGAGAACTCGGAGAATAATGGTTGTTCATGAGTAGTATGTTGTGTCCAAAAACAGTATCAATGTAGTTTAGAAGTTTCAAAACAGGAAATCTTTAGAAAATTGATATATCGAAGTTTTGGATTTGGAAGTTGGACCTAAACCAGATCTGAAAGAAACCCATATTAACTTTGAGGCGGAAAATAGACAAGGATGTGATGCTTTGAAAATAGTATACCTTGTGATTAATGAATAGAATGGCCTCATAACACATGTGCACAACAACATGAGGGAAGCCGGCATTTTTTGAAGCAATGCTAGATATGGGTGAGAGAGAGTCTTCTGCTGCAAGAAAATATAATTTCTTTCAAGTATTTATTAGTTCCAAGGAGAAAACAATATTAGTCATTAGATGAGAATAGAGTTAAAAATCAATGATTTATTTATAAACGGTTTAACGAGCACATCGTCTGACCTGTGTGCATGTGTGCCCTGTATGATAGAGATAGATAAATATCATGCATATGTCTCTGCTTGTTTAGGTAACACTGATTAGTTGACTATTTTGCCACATGCTGTCTATGTAGCTTAAAAAGGAATTTCCCAGGAGAAATATCCCTCCAGCGCCACCCAAGGGACTCATGCGATTGAAAAGCCGAGCTTTGTTGGAAGAGGTTGGGAATTTCTTAAACTTGTTACAATACCAATTGTTGCATGTTTGGGATTATGGATCTGCATATGTCCTCTTGCTTGAATTTAATTACTTTATACAAACATACTTGGTCTAAATGCATCACAACTGAAAATTACTAGCTTGTTGAAATTTAGGTAAGTTATTTTACAACCTCATATCTCTTTTAGATTTTTGTTAAACAACATGCTTACTATCCAAATATTATTTAACATCTCCCGCTGTCCAGTCAAGATGGAATCGGTTACTGTATTTATTAAAATGATTGAAACATTAGTTATAAACATAGAAATATACCTTGTGCTTGTGATTCTGTAACGTTACTTGTAATTATGACTAAAGCCTTTCAGTAACTTGTAATTTTCATGATAAATTATCCCAGAACTTGTAATTGTTTTCACTGAAGCCTTTCAGTAACTTTCTTTGGTTTTCTAGATCTCCTTTTTAACCTAACCACAAGATCCACCAAGTTTTTGGGGGCATTGAAAATGTAGCTGGAAAACTATCTCCATGTTCTCATTATGTATAAATAAAGATTATTCTAAATTATTTAGTAAGAATTTCTCAATATTTTTTGTAATGAGGTTCTTATTATTCTTAGGTAAGGTTGTCTAACTAAATCTTAAACATTGTTGTCTGTATGTTTTAAGATATGTGTAATCTACACTATTTTGTACAACGTGACAGGTGGCTCCATCTAACATCACAGTCAGATTGTACCACCTGTACATAATATCAATACATGAGTTGAATTGGTGGTTTTAGATTTTAACACTTTTACTTTTGCTACAGAGAAGACGCTCTTTGGAGGAGTGGATCACCAAACTATTGTCTGACATTGATATATCAAGATGTGCACCGGTGGCCTCATTTCTTGAGCTAGAAACTGCTGCTAGATCTTGTATGTGATTTTTTTTTTTGGCATCTCGCATACATGTCAGTTGATCTGTTTTTGTTAATTGATTGTCAGCTTTCTTGAGCTTTTTATAATGTTTACCTCATGTAATCACATGTCAGCTTTTCAAGATGCAAGCCAGCAGAATTCAGTAAACGATCCTGATTCCAATAACACAGATTATTCGGTGCAATCATCTCTCCATTCGGGCTTATCATTAGCTGCGGGAAGTTCATCTGTTGCGTCAGATTATGGTAGTGATACTCCATACGATGCATCGGAAGTAGGAACTCCAAGAATTGGACAGGATGATAATTCTGAAGTTGGGACAGATGATCTGACACTAGATGAAGATACAACGAATCCAATAGAGAAGCTTGTAAAATATGGCATATCAAATATTGATGAGGGTTTGTTTATGGGTCAGACTATTCTAGAGCAATTAGAAGGACTTCCTAGGCATAAAGTAAATGCCAGACATGTGAACAATGTTACGGGGAAGGACAGAAGTAATGGTAATTCATATGATTCTTCACTTCTAGGTAATAATACCATGGAGCTTTTCTCTCAGCCTGGGCAAGCTAAAGTTTTGGGTCACATTCGTAAGCTTTCAAATGAAAGTGTTGGAAGTGATGGAAGCTCAATACGAGGTAGTGACATGTCTAATTTTGGGATTCCAAATTCATCTGGTGATGGCTCTGTTGACCTTCCTGGATCTGCTTCGGTTTCAAGAGAAACAGATATTGTGGGCCACACAAAATTGAAAAGTTCTGGTGATGCTCAATTAGTCCTTCCACTAGATCAACGCAATAAACTGAACAGGATTCTTTCGACCATGCAGAGAAGGCTAGTCACTGCAAAAACTGATATGGAGGACCTTATAGTTAGATTAAATCAAGAAATAGCTGCAAAGGATTTTCTTACGACAAAGGTATACCATATGCGACTTGGCATGCGTTTCGTTTTAAATTAATATATTTTTGGTTTCCTTGTACCTGAAATTGGCCAGAGGCTACTGAATAAATAAATATATCTATAATCTGTGGATACCAGATTCTTTATGTTCCACAACTTGCATACAAGCTTTGATTTATAGAAGTGACTGGATCTGTTCAGGTCAAGGATTTGGAAGTTGAACTTGAAACTACCAAGCAAAAAAATAAGGAGAACTTGCAGCAGGCTATTCTGATTGAGAGGGAAAGATTTACTCAAATGCAATGGGATATGGAGGAACTTAGACGGAAGTCACTGGAAATGGAGATGAAACTTAAGTCTGAATCGGTATGACATTCTTACATTTTTTTCTTACAAGAGATTATATTTGCTTAGATATTAAACTTTTCTCTTTTGGGGACTTATCGTTGATTTAAAAAATGGCTCATACTGCTATACATGATACCAGGATGGAAATGTTGGTCAGAATTTGACAAAGGAATCAATTGTTCAGCAGAACGATGTGCTGTTGCAGGATTTAGATGCTGCTAGAGAGCAGCTGGAAATTTTGTCAAAACAGTATGCAGAGCTAGAAGCAAAATCCAAGGCAGATATTAAAGTTCTGGTTAAAGAGGTCAAATCTCTCCGTAGTTCCCAAACAGAATTGAAGAAGGAACTTAGTGAGTCCATGAAGGAGAAATGTGAAGCTGAGGTAGGTTCTGCACACATGTTTCACACGTTGTTCTTCCTCTTGACAGATAATACAAAATGTGGTCGTTCTAAGTAAATAGAAGTGTGACATATATTGTATTTTTTGGGTTCTGGCTTTCAGCTATTGCTCTTGACCTTCCTTTCTTATTTTGAATTTGTTGTGTTATGGGCTTTTTTGTTCTCCCTTCCTTTCAAAGCTTTTTTGTATGTTGTCTTTCTCTCTTTGTGAAGTGCTGTATGGAAGGTAATTAAGCTTAGATTTTCAAATGGCAATTACTTCCTCACTGCCTTATTTCTGAACTTCAATCAACTATTAACCCAGAATGCATGACTTATATGTTGATGCCATGCTTGTGTTTCTCGTGTATTCAGAAACTGCTACTTCACGAAAGAGAGAAGAGTGAACAGGCAGAAACTGCTTGGAGAAAACAGCTTGAGAAATGTGGGCTTCTTTTTAAGCAGCTTCGAGAGTGTAGCGTTGATCTTCCTTGCGAAGATGAGGACAGGACATTCTTGCAGTCATCATCATCAACTGATGCTTTTAATAAATTAAAAACATCTGATGACCAAATTGACATCCTACTAGCAGAGGTACAAGTTATCATTTTCCTGTGGCTTTCTATGTTTTTACCAGCTGCAGAGTTGAGCAGTAACTACTTGTTCAATACAACTCATTTTGACACTATCTTCTCTCTTATAAACCCTTCTATATTTACAGAACTTGTTTAAATTTGTTCAGGTAGAAAACCTAGAGAAGGACACCGGAAGTGCAGCTTCTAATGTAGATAAAACCAATGACATAAAAGATGGTGTAATCTGTGGTGATGAAATGAGAAAGATCATATCAGATTTGTTCTTGGATAATGTTAGATTGAGAAAACAGACAAACCGTGTTACAAGGCATGCTCTCAAATTGGATATGACAGCAAGTGTTGATTCTCCTTCTATTGAAAATGTAACAAACATTTAGAAATATATGTGAAGTGTTATCATATAATGTTCTTCCACTTTTGACCTTGAGTACTGTTTTTCATCCTAGCGGATGAGTGAATCCTATAGGTGAGTTAATTTTACACTGAACACAGTAGCTCCCCAGTGTATGTATACCTGTACGAATAATTATTTTGCACACATATACGAGCCTTTGCATTGCACCATTTTTTTTGTTAACTTACATGTAAAATAATAAAAAGTTGGAACTCATCGAAGATAAATCATGTTGAACTCTACCCATCTATGTTTTTGTCAAGTAAAAAGACAGTGTCACCGTTTATGGAGAGGTGATGTCAGAATTGTTTACGACTATCTTTTCCCCAATGCAGAGGTTAAGGGTGGTTTTTTGGCCAATCCCCCGTCTTGTCCTTCACCTTATAATGGAATATATTGAATCAAAATGAAATAACCTTTTGATTGATATGCACATTTGTGATGTACCAAGTTCGTTCAGTTTTTATGAATAAGTACAAAAATAAACAAGACATGAATATGGGCATAACTAAAAATACCTTTTTTTAGATAAATGAAATGATAATAGTTACTTGAGAACTCAGACGCACAAGTAGAAGAGCTGATTTAGAGATAAAAGACTTTTTTTAATCATACCTCAAAAATATTTGGTTGCATCAATTTTTAATTAAAATTTAATAATAATACTGAAATTACCTTTGTTCATATCAATTTTTTCAAAAACTATTCATTCCTCACTCTAAATCTTTGCCTTCTTTTCTTTCACAAACATTCAGTAACGTGTGATCAAATCTCAGTAAAAAATTAAAGAATGAGTCACAAGGACTTTAGTACTCTATCTATTGCACATGTAAGTAGATTTCGCGTTAGCAATGATGACTTTTTGCGTTTTCATTTATTTGAGTAAAACTACGAGTTTATTATTTTTAATTGATTTAATTTCAACACATGTATGTAACATTTATTAATGGTATGAAAAACATAAATTAATGTTATGTTTGGTATGAAAAACATAAATTAATGTTATTTTTGGATTGATGGAGAGTGGTGGAATGGAATGGAATGAGGTGGGATAAAATATGGTTTCATTGTTTGGTTTTGTAAAAAATGAATGGAATGGGATGGTATCCATTCCATCCAATACCACCCATTAAACCAATTTTTCATTCCACCTGATTTAGGGTGTATCCAATGGAATGGAACACATTAAGAAACAATTACAATTTTGCCCGTACTTTTACTATTACATCAGCTGCCTTGTTCACTGTCTCATTTCTTCTTGAATTTCTTATTCCTAGTTCTCTTTTACTATCTTCTCTGTTTACTTCTTATGGTTTTATAGTTGGTCATATCGTTTTGGATACCCGTTAAACCTTCTGGAGTCATATCTGAAGCATTAAGCAATATTACCTGGAAAACGATAAAACAGTTTTCTGCACTTAAAAGTTTGATTGACTTGTTTTATATATTGATTTGTCTTGGTGTTTGACTTGGTTATTTACCGTCGAAGGTTGCTTCTTAGAACATAAGAGTTGAAAAATATAGTTAAAGCATCAATTGATTTTCATTTTCCGGTGTTAAAAATTTTGAGTATTACTTTGCAATGTAACGTGGTTATTGTATTACCTGTTCAAATATTTCTATTCCACTTTCTGTTACTTCTTTTAATTAATATTCATTCAATCAATAAAATGTTAATTTAAATTACATTCATCTTGTTTCATAGTTGTTTTTTTGAGCAAATTATTTGTAATCAAACTTAATTTCATAGTATTAGATACATTTTTGGTTGTAATCAAACTTAATTTCACAGTATTGACATTGAAGACTCGTAAATGAAGGTGCTCATAAAAAAAGTTTTGGCAAAATAACCATATCTTGATTGAATTGAGTCGACAATTCAACAAATTGATAGTTTTAAAATAAAGGGTAAAATTGAAATTTAAAAGTTTTAACTCTTTCCGTTCCGTCCATTTTCCAAACAATGGAGTGGGAAATTAGTTTCATTCCGTTATAAAATATCCAAACAATGGGATGAAATCTTTGTTCCGCTCCATTCCGTTCCATCCTGCTCCGTTAGTTTCAAGTTATCCAAACAGAGCCTAAAAGAAAAAAAATGTAAGTAATAAATAGTAAATGACATAATATGTATTAATAACTCTTTGATAAAAAAGTATATTGTAAAATGACATAATTTAAAGGAAACAAATTTTATTAGAATGACATATCGTAAATTGGGACAGAGGGAGTAGTTTGTGACATAAATTTTATGCCCCTTTAAAAAAAAACATAAATTTCATGATTGTAGTGATTTGGTAAACACTGGTTTGATTTATTAAATCAATTATATCTTAGAGTCTTCAATGACATAAAAAAAAAACTCACATGTAATCTGAACTTTGTTAAAAAAACATAAACTAAAGTTGATGCCAGAATATTTAAAGGGGTCAAAGTTTAAAAGAAATTTTAGAGAGACTAAAATTAAATGTTAGTATATTTAAAAAGACCAAAACATATTTAACCATAGTATTTATTCCTCATTTCCTTGCCATATAATAGACCTTTAAAAAATGTGTTCAACTCCCCCTAAAAAAAATTCAACTCTTTCGTCGATGTTCTCTACCCTGATTTTAGTGAGTCTTCATTCCTCCATTTCACCCCAACCTTACTTTTTTTAAAGGGAAATATTAATTTGTGCCTTTAGGGCACATGTTAAGATACCAAAGATAAAGATTTTGTGTTAACATGTGCCTTTAGGGTCCAAGTTAGCATGACCATTTTTAAAAGAATCGTAATTCTACTTATGATCAGTCCAAAAAAAAATCAATTTAAAATTATTTTTCATTTTTGTAACAAATAGTATAACTTTTAATAAAATCAAATCATTTATCATCTTTGAGTACTAGAAACGAGATTAGACAAACGAGACCTTAAAGTGACATTTTATTAAATAAATGCCAGAAAAATCAATCCCTCGATGTTGGTTCGAAACTGTTAACCATACATTAGATGATATCCTAACATATACAAGATCAAGATCAAGATACAAAGAGGACAATTTCCAAGACGATCTTTTGTCCGGAGACAACGCTCCACAGGTGAAAGTTTGCATCACATTATGGCCTGTGTTTTTGTAAGATGAGGCATACTTTCGTATTTCAATCACATCTGCATGAATGAATGCATATACATTTAGAATAACATATTACTTTAAAAATGGTAAAACAACTGTGGAACAGACAAGTTAGATATGTGATGTAGTAGGTCTTTTCCATTGGTGAAAGGAACCATATTAGTCCTTCATATAGATCAAAAGACACAATCAACCTAGAAACGTGTCTTTATTTGTTTCTTTTGTTTTTGGACGCACTAGCTAATTGTTAGGCTAGTTACCACGTTAGAATAAAAGGCAATTGACAATATGAGATCATGCAGCAAAATGAATAGAGTCACACCATAAAATGATCATTTAAAGTAAGGAAAAAAAGTACTATCAGAATTCCCATTTCAGGAAACAGTGGCGAACCTCAAAAGCATTCATCTACTTGACGTGGCTCCACAAGCACATAAAGTGGCTTTCCAAGAAGTTTACACCGTCCCTGAAAAAGAAGGCTTCATTACATTTCATTTCCATCATGATTTCAAATAAGATTAAAAACAAGGACAAACAATATCATTCTAGAAGTTTAAAGTATTTTGTATTTTTTAATAAAAATGTTAAGGTGAGTTGGATCTCCAGGCACACCAAGGCAGGGTCAGAAAAAGGCTCAAGGTTGTGCGGTACAGAGGTATTTACATATTACTCACCAACGTAGCCCTCATATCGACAACAGGAGAAGTTTAAAGTACTCTAATAACCCTAAGCAAGTCTATAAGGATATTACTTGTTCACTTGTGCTCAGGCAAAGCTTTTGATTGTTATGTACAACAAATTTGAAGTGGAATAGGCTGTCAAGAATTCAATATGAGAAATAAAACATCAACTTCAACTATTTGTATTTATTCATTTTTTGGTTAAGACCTTTAAGCTTTTAGGAGTACCTATAACAAGATAGAAATTTCAGAGATTAACTAGAAAAGTGCATATGTGATTAAACTTACAAAAGCTAAAACAAATTTGAAGTCCAATAGGCTATCAATAATTCAGTATGTGAAACAAGGCATGAATTTTCAATTATTTGTATTTATTTATTTTTGGTTAAGACCTTTAAGCTTTTAAGAGTACCTATAACAAGATAGAAATTTCAGAGGTTAACTAGAAAAGCACATATATGATATGACTTACAAAAGCTGAGTCATTACCTTAACCTCAGGCACACCAATCACACAAGCACATTCCACTACTTCAGCCTTAGCACGTTCTACATAATTAGTGTAAAGAAAGCATAAAGTATATTGGGGACCAGAACCAGATTCAATGAACAACTAGAAGTCAAAAAATGACGCAGGGGAAAAAGAATATAGACGAAAACGCTAAATTCCACACCTAAAAGTTTTATTCCTGCTGACAAAGTTCCACCTGTTGCAACCAAATCGTCAATAACTATAGCCCGTTCACCAGGCTGGACAGCGCCGACATGCATTTCTAAACAATCAGTTCCGTATTCTAGAGAATATTCTTCGAAAAATACTTCGCCTGAAAGTAAAACATATCAAAGCTTAGGCATAACTCAAAATAGATACAGTCTTTGTTTGCATTCACAGTGGAATGCCGCAGCACCGTGGAATAACTCAATAGATACGTTCTACAATTCAGGGCGTTGTAAAAATCGTTGTCAATAATCATTGTGGCGCGAGAAAAACCATCCCGCTACCAAACCAAACATATGATATTTAATTCAAAGGTGGAAGAAAGTTTCAGAACTAATTGTATTTCGAAATTTAAGTTTGATTGAACTTAAGCACAATGGAAATAGCCACTGAGCCAAAATCCTTATCATATAACATACAACTTCTCCAAATTAAGCCCCAATTAGTTGCGCTAAACAGAAAGAGTTATGTCCAATTAGATACGTTTACCTCCACCTGGTTTACTCATGATTCATACAATATCAATCAAGAGGAGGAGTGATCAAGTTACTTCAGGAGTAACTTTGAGCTGACTTACTCTACTTGATAACTAATTATAAACATTGAATTTCACCAATTTGATCATCAATTTGATGCAGCCATGATCAATTTGAAAATATTGCCGTACCAAATAGTATATATATTGGCAAGTTAACCCAATGCAGATCAAGAGGAAAAATAAATAGACCAAACTAAGCAACAGTACCACCACATACATTTGTTTTCACTTAAAATATTGATTCAACAGTTATAGAGAAGTTGTATGTTAGTCAATCCCACATTGAATATTCATACATCACTTTGAAACTTATTTTAGTCAATCAGTTAAGCTATATCTCAAATTTTAAGAGCATTTCACACTTTCCCCTTAGATATTGTGAGTCGGTTAACTAGGTAATATGAAAGTTGGAGCCAATTGAATTTATGTGATGGAACATCCAAAGTAGGACATGGCCTTTCCACACACAGTCCCAGCAAGACCGTGACACCCTTGTTTAATAAATAAATAAATGGTTGCACAAAAAAGATAGTTTTATATTGAGATTGATCAAAGTTTTCTATAGATGTTTCTTTGCTCCACACAGTAAAGAACATCACATTTCAACACAAGTCAACCTAACATTCTTTAAATAAACTAAGATAAAAATTTGGCTCAAACAAAACTATAGCCAAAGATAATACATCTAGTCCTAAATAAATATAAATAAAGTTGGGTCAGCAAAAAAGTCGATGTATTTGGTCTAAAGATCAAATACATCAAATCAATTTTTCTGTTGACCCAACTTTTTCTTATAGCACGGGAGGAGGGAGTAAACACCAACCCCGTTGTCACATGGGCCATCCCATTCCACATAAAAGTTTGGTACTTTCAAGTTTCAGCTTCTTAAAGTGGTTAAAGTTTAGAAGCAAGTTTTAACTAAATGAACACTCAACATGAACAGAAATGTTGTACCCGGTAGCTTGCGAGGTTTGCGTAAAGGAACAAACTTTGCACCAATGCCCAACGCAACTGCAGAGCCAAACACAAACCCTCTTGCTTCAATTCCTGCATACCAACCAAACCCAATTACATTAAATCAAAGGACAGAAATAAAATAAAAAAGAGGAATCCCAAACTAAAAAAATTTCACTTTTTCTTTGCGCAAATAATTTTATTTTTTTTAAAATGAGTATTGCATGAGGGTAAGAGTGATATAGTACCAGCAACAACTGAAATGTGCATGTCTCTGTAACGATCGACAAAGATATCGACAGTATCTTTAAACGCCTTGTGATCTAACAACAATGTCGTTATGTCTTGAAACATTATTCCTGCAAATTACACATTTTTGTGTTAATTAATTTGATTAAAATTAAAATCCAACACAGACAAAAACACTCGACCCATTTTTTTATTCAGTTTTGTATAAATAAAAAAATAAAGAGTTGCAGATCTGTTGGATAAAAATCCATTCAGATAGAAACTGCATGAAGAAGACATGGTTTATTATTTCCATATAAAATTAAATAAAAAATAAAAAGGAAGAAAAGAAAACCATTTTTAGGGAAGTGAGGGACGACTCTGATGGATTGGGAGATATGTTGCAATCTAGGATCACCCTTAAGACCATTTTCTTCAGCAAACATTCTGTGTGGCTATGTGTGTTCCCTCCCTCCAAAAACTGATTTTATTTATTCTTGAAGTGTGAGGAGTAGAGTGAAAGTATGAAAGTACTTATTAATGCTGCAACTGCAATGCAATGCAATACAAGGGTACTTTCCTTTCCTTTGAGCAAATATTTATTACTATTGTCCATCAGCAACCAAGCGTCACTCCACCCCACCACAGCTACATTCTAATACTCATCTCCACGCGATTTTCCTTTGTTATCATCGCACGCACGCACGCCCCACTTTCTCTATTTCAACTTCAAATCTATTCCTTTTTTATTTTATTTCGTCTTGTTGACCGATAATTAAGAAATTCACCGGTAGAAATTTTGTTTGGCAAATGCCCCTTCCGTCATATAATACATGACACACAGTTGACTCTATTACGCATGACAATGTATAATTTTGAGCTTAAATATCTTGAATAATATATTAGAAAAAATTATGAAAATTTGATATTTTGAAAATATTTATCGAAACGAATCTAACGAAATCTTATATGATATTATTTATCTTTTTATATTGGTAGAAAAATATGGTCAAGGTAAGTTATGTCAAAATTGCATATTTTCAAATGGATCATCTATTGTTGGACGAAGGGAGTATAAACTTTTACTTTTGTCTTATCAATGATTACAGCGTTTTTTGATACAAAACTTATTAATTTTAACACTTCAAGTGCAATTATTAGCGTTCTCTTCTTTTTCCTCCAAATTCATTGCCACTTAGGTGAATAAGTGGGGTTTAAATCTCAATCTTCTATGTATAACAATGTATCATTTATGTTAATTGAGTTATGCCCACATAAATTTTTAGCCTCCATTTTTATCGTTAAAAACTCTATTTTTAATATTCACTCTTTTATTAAATGAAATTTATACATATTCTAATATTTCATGTGAGATTTATTCTTAAAGTGTATGACTTTTATTTATTTTTTTAAGGGTAAAGTGTGTGAGTTATATTCATATTGCTTTCATCTTATAAGAAAATATGTCTTAAGAAATATGTTTTCCTTAGAATTGATTTTAATCTTAAATTGATTTTTACTCCATGATCTCAATAATTTTGATGAAGAAAAGTTTTGATCAATTGGATTTTGTTAGCTTGTCGGAGCTAGAGAGGTCCTCAAGATTGAGAGTGATAGATAACCTACGGATAATACATGATAAAAATTGATTTTTAATAAATTGATTTTGTAAAATCAATTTCGACTAAAAGTGAGTTAGAGATGAAAAGATTTGCATTTGAATATATTTATGTAAGCGTGAGTTGAACCATAAATTTGTTTATAAAAATCAATTATAAAATTAAAAGTTATAAATTCTAACTTCAAGCGAAATCAGTTTTACTTAAAAATAACAAAACATGTCAGAATCAATGTACACCTCTAAAATCGATTCTATTCCCTTTAAAACAAAACCAAACATGCACCGAGATCCTCACACCATTAACACATATTGAACTCACGCTTTTTAGAAGGTATTAGTCGAACCAGAACAACCTTCATTAGTCGAAATCTGAGATTTTATTCATACCGTATCACTAGCCACATGATATTTTACTCCTAACTCAATTATAAAAAAAAATATTGAATTACTTGGACTCAGTATAAACAAACGGCAACTGTCTCAGTGGACTTAACTCAGTTGGTAGGGACAATGCATAATATATGCAGAAGCTGGGTTCGAACCTCTAACACCATACTTCTTCACATTTAAAAATGTGAGTTTCAACCACTAGATTACTTGACAAAAAACAAATGCCAACTAATTTATCCACATTTAATGTTATTATTATAAAATACACTTAATTTTTTATTTTTTATTTTGTCAAGTAGCTCAGTGGCTAGATTTACACATTATGTGTGGAGAAGTGGGGAATCCGGAGTTCGAACCCCGACCTCAGCACAAATTATCCTTGGTAGCTAGCTACCAATTGAGCACACCTACGGGACCACTTAAATTGGTTTTATACAAGTGTTAAGAGAAACCATTGTAAATAAGGATTGACCAGTAAATGTATTTAACTTTTAGATGAAATAAATAAAATGTAATTTGTTATATTTTTTTTGTCAAACAGTCTAGTGACTATAAATTTACCTTTTAAAATGAATAAATGAAGTGTATGAAATTCAAACTATGAGTTTTGCTAGAAGACATATTGTATGAAAGTGTTTTTTAGCAAGTTATTCTATGAGCATTTGCTAAAAGACACCAACTAATTTTTATGAAGGTGTCTTTTAACAAAGTTATAACTAAAAGGTGAAAATCACATATTAAGGTGTGAGTTGTTAAAAGACACATTCATGGGTGGCTTCTAGCAAAACCCTATATATATAATTCCCTTGTCAGCTGAGTTAAACTCGTGTAGACCATTTATTAACATTCTTAATTAGTGTAAAAGTATACTATGTTTTTTACTTATACATGAGTCTGGATGGAGTATTTTGTAGGGCACATATTTATCAATAATGTATAATGTTGTAGAATTATGTTTGATAATTTGTGACTGTTGATTTAAACTAAAAAGTAAAAACAATGGATTTTAGAAAATTAGATTTATATTCGATTGATGAAAAAGTGGTAATAGAGTTGTTGGCTCAATAAGCAATTTCAAATCACTTGTAAAAAATAAACAATTTCAAATAATTAAATATAACACCACATCATTATCATTAATAAAATGAAACGCGATAAAAAATAAGCTCAGAACTAGATTGAAAAAGAAAATCTGAAAATTGTGAAACTATATATATGACTGGAGTCTCTCCTTCAAAAAAAAATAAAAAAATGACTAGAGTCTCGAATATAGAAACAAAAGACCAAAAGTTTGTTTCAATTAAATAGAGATTTAAGGCTGCGTCGTATCTTCCTATTTTGAATTTTAGATCTCAACATATTTTTAAGGTTGCCATTTTTACTCATTGTGGATTGAATGATTGCAAACCACATATTTATTTTGTAAATTTGCTTGACTGTGCCACTAACCTCGTTGATGTTGTTTTGTATTTTTAGGATGTTGTCAGCAATTCAATCAAATATGTATGTTTTTTTCTTCTTATTTTTTTGTTTTCTAGCATAAATATGTAAATGCTTTGTATTTTAGAGGTTAAAAATACTAAAAAAAAAATAGAACTCATTGATGAGAGAAATGTTTATCACATGAAGAGATATGATAAATATTATATAGCCTATTAGTACAACTAACTAATCTGACTTAGCTAAGTAATATTGTAACCAATCTAATATAGAGTGCATCAAAGCAATATTGGCTAATCCGAAAAATAAAAATGATTTAATCCTTGTGAGGTGAAACTGAAACATATTGGTCACAGATTCAAATGAATTTACAATAAGTAAAATGAAAGAAAAAAAATATACACGTCATGCATAAATGTGAACAAGTAAAATAGTATTATTATTTCATTTATCATTCACAAGTTAAAACTTTAATCTGTACCAAAAAAAAAAAAACTTTAATCCTTTAATTCTTTCAATATCTTTTATTTTAACTCAAACCAATTAAATTAAGAATTTATCAATTAAATTAAGAATTTTATTAATATGCATTGTCAATATGCAATTATTTTACCTTTTCAAAAATATATAATTATTTTACGCAAAGATCAAATAATTTGTTACCGCATTAACCGATGCAGGAGGGTTTTATTAGTAATTTAATAGTATTTTATTATTTAAGGTTAATTTTCTAGAACTTTCTATTTTGTTTGAGTTTGTTATTTTTTGACCCATTATGGCTTGTTATTTCCCTGTTTAAGCTTAACAACTGTAGCCTAAGAGACGTAACTTTTATTCATTCAATGATATTTTATAGAAGTTTTCTCAATTTCTGGTGGATTCCGGAACCCTATTTTCACAAATTTATCGCTTGCAAACTTGTTTATTTCAATCTAGGTTCAACGCTTGCTATCTTACGCTTCTGTACTGCGTCATTAACTAATAATATATATATATATATATATATATATATATATATATGAATTATCATATTCTTTAATTGATTAAACAACACATTATCATAAATACATGTACACTGCAAAATAATTTACACTTTTGATGTATATTAGTTAAACTCCTGAATTAATCAACATGTCTAGTAAAGTTAAGAAATGAATGGCGTAAGAGAAGAGTTGAAGATAACGCAGAAAGAAGAGGAATGGCAGTGCGGTATAGTATTGTATAAGGAGGAGGCCCCGTCCGTGAAGATGAGACGAAAGCTTAGATAAGAATGTTGTAAACTGTTCACCCGCACGCGGGGTTTTATTTTGTACTATAAAAACATGATAACATCATCATTAATACCTTTACACCATCAATCACACGACACACGTTACATTTCCTTTCCCTTCCATTCTCCTTTTCTACGTAAACTCCAATCTTAAATCTTTATTCATTCATTCATTCATATTATTCTCTTGCTCCCCCCCTTCTCTCACGTTCACGTGTTTTCCTGCCAGAGACAATTCAAATACGGAGCAATAGTGATAATTAGAGAAAAAATTATGGTAGTAGAGTCGTTGCAACTTGCAAGGACCCAAATCCTTTGGCTATCGTCTTCACTTTTGCTCTATGAAGTTATGCAAATGCGACAAAGAAGTATACAACTTTACTTAGTTACAATTTCTTCAATTTTTTTTACTTAGTTACAATCATCTTTGTTAAAAACAAAAACCCGTTACAATCATCGCATCGAGTTGTACTTCAAGAGAGGCTCCCAAAAATTATGTTATTCCTCTAAAGTGACTAGTACGATACAATTAGTAAAGTGAAAAAGTCAATAATTAATAACCGTTAATTTTTTTTTTGAGAGAGTTAATAACCGTTAATTTATTATCAACGTTTAATATTGTTCAATTTGATTTGTAAAGTGAATCATTCATTTTAGAAGATGGTTGTCCCTAAAAAATTGTTCACAAATAAAATGAGTGGAATTGAAAGAAATGATGAAAACCGTTGTTACAAAACAAAAGACAAAACTTACAGATATTTAAAAACAATAAAAAATTAACCCACCAGTTTAATAGAAGAGACTAACCTCACATAACATATTAAGTTTAAATCGTATATAAAATGTATTTATATTTAATGTCCAACTCATACTCATAACACCAGTATTTCGAATGGAATCTATGGAAACAACCCCAAATTTTTTAAATATATAAGTGACAATCTTAATACAACTGTTTATATAATTAAGGAATCGTTGTTGTTGCGATGGATTCAGATCTTCTGAGGATCAGGGGGACCCCACGTTTGTGTTAGTTGCATGATTTTGCTTGTCAATTGCTGCTTGTGGACCTCGTACTATGGACTATCACGAGAGGCAAAATCCTATTACACCTAACCCAAACCAATTATCTTTTAATTTTACACTTTATAGCTAATCATAGCATGACAGATACTCATATGATGCTTACGTTTGTTTAGTGCCACTAATTTAAACTTCATTTGTTTACCTTTTATATAGTTCTTAGTTTGAACTTTAGCATTGATCGATGTGGATTTAAAAAATAAATTATGTGTAGATAACGATCCGAAATCTTGTACTTTTGCATGCTTGCATATTCTATAGGGGTATTTCTTGTTTGATTTGATGGTGCTGCTAGCTATTAATCAAGCTTTGCAGAATGTAGGGCCGAATTCAATACATTTCATATATCTCTCAAAATGTGCAAATGAATTTTCTTCATTAGGATTCTCTCGATTGTTATATTTTAAGTTTTTAACCATAAATCTTGAAATAGAAAAGAAGATATAAAATTATAAAAGATGGTTAAATATGTTTTTATTTTTTTAAATATATCAACTTTTCGTTTTAGTCCTTCTAAATTTTTTTCGACTTTTAACCTTTCAAAAGTTTTCCATCTTCACTTTTCACTCTTCTAAGTAAACTAATATATAAAATTCATATTTTGAATAAAATTTGAAGAAAATTTTATAATATTATAGGAACATCTCCCAAAAAAATTACAATTTTTTAACAAAACATGGATTAAATATGAATTTTTTTATTTTTTGAGGTTAAAAATTCATATTTTGCTAAAAAAAATTAATTTTTTGGAAGAAATTTTTACAATATTCTACATATTTATGCAAAATTTCATTAAAAAAATACAAATGCCACACATGATTTGTCTTAGAAATAGGGACCAAAAGTTGTGATTGAAAATTTTACAGGGACTAAAAGTCAATTTTTTTTAAAGGATACTAAAACGAAAAGTTGATATATTATGGAGATAAAAAACATACTTAACCAAAAAAATATTAATTTTATGATTGAGATGTTGCAATTGCTTTAAATGAAAAAATTCAATTGAGACAATCCATTTTTTATATAGAGTGTTCAAAATATGTGTTAAAAGCGGGGACGGATCTACATCATGTCCATGTGTAGCTATAGCTACACATGAATTTTTTTAGCGACCAAATTTTCAGTGGTAAAGGCATAAAAATCAGTCGTTAAGGTAAAAATTGGTCTCTAATTTGTTTAGTGACAGAAATACTAACCAAAAATTCAGTCGCTAAAGTATAAAATATTAAAAATCAACCGTTATTTTAGTTACTATTTATTTAGCCACGCTTAAAATGTATTCCTAAATTCGCTCATGGTTAAAAGAATCTATAGTTAGCATGATTCAATTTCTACATAATAATAACCCTTGAATTATTTCCATTTTCCGGCGATAGCTTTCGTGGTATAGAATTTTTAGGGGCTTGTGTTGTGGTGTGTATTCGAATATAGTATAATTTTTAGGGTCATGGAAGATGTTCATTGGGGAACAGCGCACGAGATAGTGGTTAATTTTTATTCATATAATTTATTCATCCTAATCATTTGTTTTCCATATCTTCCAAAGTGACGGAATTTCAAGATATAAAGAAACAGGTCGTTAAAGACGTAGGTGTTGTATGTATATGAATTCTTTTATTATATATATATAACTAGAACTAATATATTTTTGAGCACAACGGCTGGATCATCTCACTTCAAGTAATTGAAATTCATTTAAAAGATTGACATGTCTTTAGATATTCTTTTTTCATTCACCCTAACTAAAAATCGAAATCTCAACCAAATAGTTTAAAAGCTTAAATATTTTTTATTTAGAGAAAAAACTCAAATATTTATAATTGAGAAAACTCTTCTAGACACATGTACAAATGATAAATATTTAGACACGCTCACATCAAATAAAAAAATTTAAAATAAAAATAATTAAATCACATGAATCAACATTATTTAATTTTATTATTTTTTAATTTTTGCATTTGATGTGTATATGTTTAAATATTTATCATTTATGTGGTTGTGTTTATAGAAGAGTATGTTTAAATATTTAAATATTTGTTTAAATATTTATCTATATATATTGATAAGTGTGTCGGAATCAACTAAATCATCTACATGAAACAAAGAGAGTATAGTATAGTATAGTAGTATATTCTAACAAAGATTTGATAACTTTGAAATACGAATGGCATCAAATCTTGGAGGGGACAAGGTGCACCAATTGCCCTGTCTCATTCTTAATATTATATGTGTCCTTCGTTCCTAGCTCAACGATCAATATCAAGATCGGGTTTTCTATTTCTTCAATCATCCCATTTTCCCTTTATTTATTATTGAAAAAAACGTTTTGTGGGTGGACAAAAGAAAGCTAGACAAACCACCGGTCAATAAAGACCAACTCATTTCAACACAAGTTGAAGCCACTACACTGGGAGGAATCAAACATAGTTATCTATAACAAAAGTGCATATGTGTTAATTGGGTTCACAAGAAAAAAATATATGTTTAACATGATTCAAAGCAACTTGCTATTGATATGATGAAAGATATATCCTAGCTTCTATATTTAATGTGCATTTGGATGAGCAAATTGGATCCGCAATTGATTTTTGGAGATTAATTTTAGGGTTAAATAAGTTTTTCGTCCCTATAAATATAACGAATTTTGATTTTAGTCCCTATAAAATTAAACTGAATGTTTTCATCCTCACAAAAAAAATTATTTTGTTTTTCGTCCTTAATAGATATAATTTTGACGTAT
>Ga0315915_1000452_pt1 | contig 41766 bp, 20 predicted proteins | sample MpolbnodulesMG_FD_207738 | JGI IMG/M metagenome (GOLD analysis project Ga0315915, IMG submission 207738) | Medicago polymorpha root nodule microbial communities from Los Angeles, California, United States - branched nodules | ecosystem: Host-associated > Plants > Roots > Nodule | place: USA... | reverse complement strand
AAAGGTCGGAAGTTACTAAGGGGATGCTGTTTTAGCCTTGATATAGTTTAACAATGAGTCCCAAAAATTCAAACGACGCGCATTCCCTCAGTAAGTTTAATTGATCCTCGAATGTGCCTTTTGTTAATTAGATTAATCCTAAAATGTCTCTTTTGTTAATCAAGAACATAAAAGGTGTCAAAACAATGACACTAGCAAACTAAAAAGAATAAACTGAAAAATTATACTACATGTAGAGCCACTCTCAAATTCCTAATATTCATATAAATGTAGAGCTACTCTCAAATTCCTAATATTCATATAAAATTTTCACATGATGAATCGATTAAATTGTTTTACACCATGTCGACAAAAATATAAACCAATCAAAATATAATCTTTAACTTTAAATTTAAAAAATCCATATTTTCTCCTTCCCTGAACCTTGATCGCACATATTACGAAATCCCCAAAATTTTATCAAATTTTTAATAAATTTTCATATTCTAAAAAACGTAATCAAGTGGTTGAACTCAAATGATTTATTAGTTTTTATCTAAAAACAAGTTGTTCGAAAAAACCTATATCCAACTCCTAATAATTTTTCGAATGGTTAATAATTTTTAGTTGGATTTTAATTATCTCTCGATGAAACTATAAATTACAAAAACTCATTTCCAAAGAACCAGAGTGAGAGAGCTAACACAAAAAGTTGAATAAACTCTTGTAATCAAATATTGTAAATCCTCAAATATTTTGATTAAAATTTTATATTAATAGAATATTGAAAGAAGAAGAAGCTATTGGACAAAACAGAAGTCTGAGTATATGAGGAAAAAATTACAGAAACTGCTGTCAAACTCAGCAAAATAATGCACCTCTCAAGTCGCAAAAGCTTCTAACACCTAACCACCGAACAACCATGAGGGTTGACCTAAAAATGTCGACAAACACAGAACCAGCAGAGATATTGTTGCTATAAAAGAAAGCAAGACAACCACCACCGAAGAAGCATCACAGTCAGGGAATCCATTACAGCAATAGGAAAACGAAATCCAGCTTAGCCACCACCAGCTTAAATAGTAGTGATTCTCTATTATCACAAATGGAAAACTCGATAACTGGTAATATTTTAAAGGCAAAAATATTATATCTGTAACAAGTTAGATAGCTTGTAACAAATTCATTGTTCAATTTCTTTGTGATAAATTAACTTTTTAAGTTATAAAATACTCACAAGGTTAACTTTTTTTCATCTAACTTCGTTAAAAAATGCCTGTGACCATTTAACAATGAAGTGGCCAGTCCAAAAAATATTACTTCAACACATTTTCTTCTTTTTTGTTCTAGCTCGATTTAATTTTCCAGATAATTATCTCATCAAAAACAATGTAAATCAAGTAATGGATAAATTTCTAGACCAAAAAGATAAAAGAAATGGATAAATGTTGAGTAATACCCCAACTTCGTCCTTGAATTTTTAAAAATCAGCCAAATTCGTCCTTAAATTTTGTGAAATGTCTATTTAGTTCCTAAATTTTGCAGACGTCCATCAAAATAGTCCCTCCGTCCATAAGCTCCGTTAGTGATGATGATGTGTCATCTTGCATGTTGTGTTGTCATGTACACGTGTCAACAAAGCAGCCACGTGTACAAGGACCAATTTGATGGAAATGGTAAAAATTGCAGTTTTAACTTTTTAGTTGTCATTTTTCTGTGTTTCCAATTATACCCCTCAAAATAAGGATCGATTTGATACTTATTGTGATAATTTAAGGACTGATTTGATGGATAATATTATAATTTAAGGTCTAATTTGATTGATTTTATTCGAGGGAATGAGTACAAGGAGATATGGCTTGACATGACCAGTGATTTTAAATGACAAACATAAACAAACACTAGTGAGGGGTCCTGCTCTACAAATTCCAACTGCTCCTGGAGTTATTATAGTTCCATATCCAAGTTACGGGTCATCCGCTTCTACTCAACCCCAATACATGGAGTTTATCCCAACTCTAGGATTTCCAAAGCAGGCTTGTTTAAATTATGCTTTTGGACTTGTTTAAATTATGCTTTTTGGCTATGTAATGACTTATGAACATCAAACGTAAGACTTATGACTTATGTCTATGTAATGTTCTTTTTTGGCTATGTAATGACTTATGAACATCAAATGTATGACTTACGATGGTATTTTCAACAATCAAAGTGTATGTCTTTTTACTTTTTACTTTGTTCAGCGAATATATGCACCAAGGATCACATTGATATATGTTGTGATAATTCAAGGACTTATTTGATGATATTTTTAACTAATTTAGGGATCGATTTGATGTATAGGCAAACAATAAAAGGACCAATTTGATGGAAATTTTTTGACATATAGCTTAAACGTCAACATAAATATTAAGTTGCTATAAACATATAGCTTAAAGGATCGGAAATAAGAAATAAGAAATGACTTTCATACACTAAAGAAATAAGAAATGACTTTCATGTTGAATCTTTCATACACTAAAGAAATAAGAAATGACTTTATTTCTTTTGAGAAAATGACTCCTCATCAAATCCGGTTATCATACTAAAAACACTCTCATTTTTTCTGTCAACAGCACTAGTGCATGTGAAAAGGACTTTCAGAACATAATGTCTGATCTAAGTCTGACATTGAAGTTATTTTCTCCTGTATACGCTATTATTGATATTATTATTAAAATGTGTGTCTCTATTTTCTTTTATATATAGTATAGAATAGATATAAAATTAGGTACATATAATTTTGCAGAGATAGAATGTTTTGTTGACTGTAGATAGCATTATTTATAACAAAAATTAACCTATAACCTGTATCGATATTTCAAGTATATTTGGATGGAAATTTTGAAGGAAAAAAAAAAAACTAAGACATAAAATTTTACTATCAGTTCTTTCAAAAATGTAAACTAGAAATATTTATCGTACCTTTCAAGTTTCAATTCCCTCCTAATCATTCCAAAAAATGTGTTAAATTCATTAACAGTGTACTATTTTACTTTTACTAATCTCAATCAAGTGCTGCATTACGAATGTTTTGAAAATAAACGACCAGCAGCTGGAAACAACCATGCTAAATTATATTCAATATCAATCTCATGATAAATTTACAAATTATGTCATCTACTTCCCACCTTCTTTTTGTGGGAAGCGACAAGCAGCTCAACTATTGACATCTAAACAACAAAAAAGGTTAAAAATAAAACTGACACATCAAAAATACCCAAGAGAAAGATGTTGCCTTTGATCTCTTTCTCTTGAAGTAATATTACGTAAAAGGCGAAGAAAGGAAAGGAAATCAAGAGAATGACACGAGAAGGGAAAAGCGCCCTACAATGGATTGACCTATGTATGAACTTGGAAAGAGGTGACCTACTAACTTTGTGAGTTATATACAGAGCATAGTTTACCGATGAAGGGTAATACTGCTGCAAGCAAAGCTTTTGGACATTCTTCGTGAGGTAGATGGCCACATCCTGAGATTGCAACCAGTCTCTGCATGTTAAATTGATAGGTATTAGAAAACTTTAAAAAGTAACCGTAGGCCATGAAAAATTGAAAATGCAACAGAAAAATGGAGTGCGGTTGCAAAGAGTATTTTATTATTTTTCTACCTTGCGGTTTCCACTACTACATGCAAATCACACAATAATTTCACATTGCCACATTATGAATAAAATCAACGTGCGCATGGATACTTACAGAATTCACAAATTTTGATGCCATCGTTTGACAAGATTTCAGAGAAACTAGGGAATCTTCAGCACCAGCTATGACCAACAATGAAATCTCTTTTACATCTTGTAGCAATGATTCTGCATTTTTTGCAGAAAGGATGTTTTCAGATGACAATTTACCAATTTCATGAACTGCTTCATCCCATCCTTCTACGTATAGTGGAGCCTAAACACACAAGAAAAGTTACAGAACTCAAGTCAATAAAATTTTCTCGCAAGCGATGCTTGGCAAAAGCACGAGGGAAGAAACATCTAGAAGAAACTAAAAAGAGGCAGAAAGATCACATAAAAGACTACAGATTAAACTAGACACGAGTCAATAATTTTTTCCCCCAAGTGATGCTCAACAAAAGCATGAGGAAATAAACATCTAGAAGAAACTAAAAAAAGACAGAAAGATCACATAAAAGACGGCAGATTAAACTTATAATCAATGAGAAAACTATACTGGGATTCACCATGATAAAAAAAATAATAAGAAAATATGTCAAACTAATAAACATCGTATTCACTTTGCCAAACTATTTAAACCAAGTATAAACCAAAAAAATTCTAATGGAATTTAAGTTTGTGAGAGTTCGTTAACGTAGCATTTAAATCTAGATTAAGTGACAATTCTCCATTCCATGCAATTTATTATCTCTGCAATATGAATCTTACAAAAAAGAGAGAGAACAGATCCAGTTCACATTATCATGTAGCTTCAAGGCACATACATACCTTATAGAGACTCAAAACTTCCTGTGTCAGTTTGGTAGCATCATACCATGAACGCCGATTGATCACTTGAGTGATTTCTGTTCTTAGCAGTGGCCGAACCAAATGCTTCTTTCCAAGTGAGGTGTGCAAAAGGATTCTAGCAAAGGAAGGAACTACTTCCCTAAACAAGCTAACATTTACCAATACAACCCCCTTCACTGTAACCTGAATGACACAAAAAGGCCCAACAAGAAATGTCAGATACATATTAGCCACAAAAAAGACCCAACAAGAAATGTCAGATACATATTAGCCACAAAACTTAGAACCTCGATCATTAACAATTGCTAGTTTGCATAAGACAACTCACAGAATGCCAGTAAAGTGACCAGTGTAAATGAAACATTCATATATACACTAATAACTAAAGACCAAGTTATCTAAATGTTATGTATTTGTCCATTGTCTTTTGAATCCTGTTTGTTGTTGTCATAACTCATGATTATTATGTTGCATAGTTAGCAATTAACATGTTATTCAACATATGAATATTTATGCTAATCCCAATATTACAATAATTGTTTATTCACATTGAGTAAATAATAGATTCTATGGAGCCACTGTGATAACACAATACAATGACAAAGAATTAAATCACGAAATCTAAAAAAAAATATTGCACTGTAACGTAACTTCTGAACTCAAACTATTATCTTGATGGAAACTAAAGCACCTTTGCTATCACAATACACATTAACTAACTTCTAAAGTTCACTAGGCCTGCTTCAAATGTGATTCTGGATAAAATCCAGGATATCGCATGCAGCTGATACAAGTGATTAAGTTATTATCTACTTGATGCTTAACATGAGAAAGCAGGAAGAAACACTCACGTTAAAAGAATTCATTGACCTTTGAACTCTTTGCGCAGCCATTAGAGCAAGCAACCCTCCATCATCGTGACCAATTAGCACAACTGACGAAAATCCAAGCTCCGAACAGAAAGACAACAGCAGGTCAACCTGAAAAATATAAATCCATCAGAAGTGGAATTTTTGGACAGCGTGTTAGTTGGTGATAAACTAAAAGCCCTAGGCCTTAGAACCCAGAAGTAAACTCTCCACTTGAAAAGGAATCCAGCACATGGCTAAATGCCTGTTTAATTGAGACTGGGAATAATATAATAGTGAATGTTTTCTAAAACAGATCATACTAAGGATAAATAGTAATTACCTGACTTTCAAGTTTATAAGGATTGGGCAGTTCTGCTTTTTCCCAGTCCTCCCGTCGCAACCTTGAAGTCAATCCCCAACCAGGCCTATCAAAGACAGCAACTGTGCAATTACTCTGCCGAGCGAGAGAACTCATTACGTGCCGCCAAGAGAAGACTCCTCCACCAAATCCATGTATTAAAACAATACCCACTTGGCCGCTGCCCTCTACTTTTTGATCCAAAGACAGGATATCTGATTTAATTGTTTCACCGTCTTCACAAATTTCATCTAGATGAAAAACAGGGATATCTTCGGAAATAACCGGAGATGTTACTGAGCCATCTAAGAGAGGAGCATACAAAGAAGACGAGTCTTGGAATTGATTGCTATATGTCCTGTAGAGTTGCCGCTGGATTTTCGAAGACACATAAGGCAATTGTCTACTAAACTTCGATACCCCCCCAGACATTGATGAAGTGTAGCAAACAGAACTAGATTCAACGAATGATGATGAGGACAAGCTAAGTGAAGGAGGTGACCCAGGCAGGCTTAGCTTGTAATGGAGAGTAAGACCTTGACAGGTGATGAATAAGCTGTCAGAGTCTGCAAGTAATCTAACTGGCACTTCTTCATCACGAGCTGCTCCAAAGGGTCTCCGCTTCATTTCACTTTCACTTTTTGGGGTTCTCCCTCCAGAAGGAATCGGAGAGCGTGGGGCCTTCTGATAGCTAGAGAAAACATTTTTGCATGAAAGGACCTGCTTAATTAGCCATAAATAAATAAATCATTTTTACATGTGTGTCATCAAAGTAAATACAACCACTAAAATCCAAATAAGTAAGAGAAAACCAATTCAAGATTTACAGCTTCAGGGTCAACACGATGAAACAGTAGCTTTCTCCTTGCTCTGCAGCTGGTTCTATAAGCAACCACGACATGGCCGAGGGCAAACACAACTGACGAGAGAAATAAGACAGGCATTCCCCATGATTTTTTCAAATGGAGAATCTTCCTTGCAAGGGAAACTGAAGCTTCCCCTTCAATCTGAGAATTAACAGTGAAAACACAAGCTTTGACTGAAAGGACAACGATCGAAACAAAGGAACACAGAGTCACTGTTCCAAGATAAGGACCATGCGTGAGAGCAGGACCGTCACAAATTGAATAAACACCTGCATTGATAACTACACTAATTAATAACAAACATAGACTATTCATCTACTACTCACTGTTAAGATTTCTTATTAAAAATACAAATTGAGAAAAGTAGAACTCATTCTGTAGTAGTAATAACAACAACAACAAAATTTTAATGAAACAGTGCGAGAAAGGAGACACTGCACTACTAATACTTCATATCAATCTTAAAACATAAGATTTCTAAAATAATATATTCTGATTAAGTTTAAATTTGAAGAAAACAAACACATTAACATAAAAAGTTTTAGATAAACATCAATTTATTTTTGTATTCTAAAGATCGTAGCAAAAAAACTAACAAACACTAGGTGCATTGTGGGTTCAAATCAGCGCCCAACATATCAAATGTCTATGCAAACTTTTACCATCTAAGTTGTACTTATGGAAGAAAAAAAATCCCTTTAATTCCCAATGAACTTCAACTTTAGAATTAATTTCATGTACACCAAAAGAACATTAATTTCAAATTACATGAAACAATACTTTCTTTATCTTTGTTTTGAAATACAATACCATATAACAAAATGAACAAAACATTTAACTCCATGGATGAATTAGGCAATGCATGTATCCTCGACCTTGAGAAAAATTACTTGCTTTAACTGATAAAGTAAAATTCAAAGCTCAATAGACAATTCCTACGAAAACCAAAAACAGGAGGGTCATAAATCCAAGAGATACTAACACCGAACACAAAACTGACAGACACGTTGGCACCGGTAAAAGTTTGAAAAGACTAAATTAATTGAATGTAATCACATGCGTCCAACATCGGTAAAAGCCACTAAAAGGAGAGTCGTAAAGGCTGTAGCACCGACATTTCTATGGAAGGCTACAATGTGATTACTTTCAATCAATTCATTTTGTTTTTCAAATTTTTATTTTTGCCTTTGTGTCCGTGTCAGTGTTGTGACCGTGTTTCATAGATCATAGATTCACAATAATCATCACATCACATGATATCAGAATGCAAGTGATGAAAAAGAGAAAAATGGGATCATACATATAATGATGAAGGATCTTATGATGGAAACAAGAGGAATATCCGTCAAGGAACTCTTAAAAGAGTAACGACTCAAATGCTCTTTGAAACCATAACACCTAACACACGTGAACCTCGAAATCAAAACGCAAGGAACAAGCACATCAACAACGGCCACAACCACCGGCAACGACGTCACCACCAACGACGCCACCAATGCCGTCACGAAAAAAACCGTCCGAATACACCTCCGAAGCTTCTCGAAACACTGTCCTCCCCTCGCCATCGGGATCCGTAACCGGTGATCGGTAACGGTTTCCACGTTCGGCGACAGTTACAATGCTTAATTCAAAAAAAAAAAATTAACAAAATCGGTTAATTAGTTGAGATCTCTGAATTCGGTATGAAACTGAAACCCTAGCTTAGCTAAATTTATTGAACGGAGTGTTCGCCGGCGAGGAGTCATAAGCTACTTCCGGCGCCGGTTGCCGGAATGATGACGTGTGAGGGAAGAAGTTCGTGAAGGAGGTTAGGGTTTCAGAGAGAGAGAGAGAGTTGAAGAATGAAAAGCCTCTTCTTCTTCTTCTTCTCTCTCTGTGAAATTTGGTTTTCAGAGTTTTTTGAAGTTTTGAAAATGTCTTTTGGTTTCTGTAATCTCTTTTTCTTCTTCCTCTATTCTTTCTTTCTTCTTCTTTTACCCTTTTTGTGCTCATATATATATTTCTTCATTTACCCAAAAATATATACTAGTACGTCATTTTAGTTTTTTTATTAATTCTGTTTTTTTTTTGAACTCAGCTCTTATGCATGTCTTTAACAACTGAATTATGCTTAAGGGAACTTAATTCTATTTTATTTAATTACTTTCTTTTTTTTTAATAATATTTAACTACTTTATTTTAAATAGTTAATCTTATAATTCCTTAAAAAAAATAGTTAATCTTATAATTAAATCACCCTAAAAAAAACTAGTTAGTAAAGTGTAAAGTCTACCTCAACTAACAATATCGACATTATTAGATGAACAACAACATCTGATTTAAGTATTGACACATTAAACACTTTCATTGAATTTAAACTCAAAACAACGTTTTTTTACCAAACCAAAATAGATTATGTAAGTGGTATTTGTCAGTTTATCTAAATAGACTTCTAGATTTTTTGAGAACATATTTTTGGCATGGAAACTTAGAGGGTGAATTTAAGAAAAAAATATTATACTATTAAAGAAAATGGAAATGGTGTTTCCAGAAGGATAATGGAGCTCAAAAAGAGATTCTCTAATAACAGAAAGAAAAAAATAATAGTATAAACTTTGGTGCAAAGTTTTTCTAGTGTCAGTTAATTAATTATATTTGTTGGATCATAAGAAATATATAAATAGTTTAATTTATCCTTCAAAAAAATATTTTAATTTATACATATATTGACAATGTAAATTTTTCTTACACATGCATTTAAAGAGTTTACCATGTGTCTGCTAGAAAAAATGAATTCATTATGCGATGTCACTTTTTAAAATATATTCATTGGGCATAATATGTTTGGAGGCATTCCTTAAAAAAAAAAAGTTTGGATGCATGTATAAAACAAATCATTAACACACAAAAATTAATCTTTTATATAAACGTTTTTTAAGAAAAAGGAAGAAATATATAAATGCTATAAATCTATTAAAAGAATAATTTTTATTTTGGTAAATATCAATGATTTAATTTAAATCATAAAATTTATGTAGTATCCATTTTTATAGATAATTTAAGATAAGTTATTTAGGTTTATTGGTTCTTTTGGACATATGATTGAAATGTAAACATCTAGTAGTACTTTTTTTAAGAGATTATAACGTTTTCCTTTTTAAGGAAATATTTACTTGTATATACATATAAATTTACTATTCTTTAACTTTCGTTTATTTTATTTTATTTCTGAATAAACTATAACTAACGTTCCTCAAACACCTTTTCTTTGACATATATACGTTGGTCAAACACCAGAAAATCGTAAATTACTTGCATTGTTGGCAGAGGAAGAATCATCATGAGTTAATTAGCACGATTTTATTCGACTTTTACAATTAAATAAATTAATCAACAGCCTGTTTTAAACCTGGCAAATTTTGCTACCAAAAAAACCTGGCACGTTTTGTTTTCTATTTTTCTTACAGGTGTTTATATTTTGTTTTATTTTATAAATAGATGGTTGTGTGAATATGATTGAGTTTCTCCACTCGCGGGGTTGAGGATTGAGGTCTTTACGGTACCATAGACATCTTTCAAAATTGCTTTAGAGAAAATGGTTAAACATATAAAAACACGTTTTGACGGATGGAGTATATGAATATGTTGCTCCAAATATGCTCTTGTATTCAATGTGAGACTTAAACTTACATTTGACACTTCACATCAATTTTTTGTCGCAGAAAATCACTTTATTCAAACACTAATAAGGATTCTCTCAGATAGAACGAATCGATGAAAAGTCAAAAAATTTATCATGACTTACACTTTAAGTTACATAAGCAGTTTCCTTTTTGTAGAACTGAATGCTAACTAAATCATTGTTAGACAACTCTAATTATTGTAACTAACTGTTAATAAAATTAGTTGCTAATTATTTATATCAATGACTTAACTATTGAGTTATACAATCAATACACCTCTTCGTTTGAATTAGCTAAGTTATGAACTATATATTAGCTTGCTCCTCGTTTCTTCAAACTTGCTTATCTTGTTGCGCTTTATCAAAACATTTGCAAGTTAATCCTTCTGACTTGAAATGGTCCACTACAAGTTTACCTGTACCTACTTGATCCCTAAGAAAATGAAACTTTATTTTAATATGTTTGTTGCGGCCATGTGAAATATGACGTTTGGATAAGTCTATCTCTCAGCTTCATCAATTGGTTTCCCTTGGTATAGAGTTTTTTTCTAGCCATTATGCATGATAGCTCCATATGTAGCAAATATATATTCTACTTTACAACTAGATAATTTTGCGACATTTTGCTTCTTTAATACCAAGAGATGAAGGTGCTTCTTAAAGCATAAAAATGCATACACTCGTACTCTTTTTGTCATCAACGTCATCTCAGCTTCAATATGAATGATGTTTGTGTATCAGCACTCTTAAATCAGTGTACTCTATCATTCTTATCACTGTATTGTTCTTCTTTCTCGTAAACAATATGGCACATTTATTGTTCCTTTAATGCACCTTAACACCTTCCTAGCTGCTACTAGGTTTGACTTGCCTAGTTTTTCCATGACTTGGCTTACAAGTCCAACATTAGGCCTTGTATTGTAGAGATATTTCAGTGACCTTATGGATTGTCTATACATATCCATATTCAATTTTATTTCAGTTTCAGATGAAAGTTGCAGCCGAATTGCATTTCAAGATGTAGAATCTCCTCAATCATTAGTAGCATAATTCTTTGGATGACATAATATTTCCCTTTATGCAGTTACAAACTTCATGCCCAAGAAATGTGCATGTTGTCCTAAATTTGACATTTGAACTCACTGATCCCATTCTCATTGTTACATGACACAAATAAGCCATCTGCCTATAAACAAATTAACATGAGTTCATTCAATCGAGCCTTATTCATACATTCTCCTAGTGTTGGCACACCTTCGATCACCATTTGAAGAAGATATTAATATCCAATATCGCCTTATTTTGCACCACTCGTCGATCATCTTTCTTGCCCTTCGACAGGTAAGTTCGTAGAAAATTTCCTATCGGTGTTTCTTGCTAAAGTAGTTGTGAATCATGCAAAACTTTGTTCTGATACTACTTTGTTTGAGACAACTGATAAGATATGAATCACGAGCCCTAACAAATTTTAGCCATGCACGATGTAAGATGCCAATAGTTAAAAAACTACATTGAGCTAGTTAAATGGGAGCTTATACATTACACTCACAAATGAAAATATGCCGATACACTTGCTTCTTAAATTAATGAATTAGTTATCATATTTAAGAAATAATAAAGAGCTATTTGTCAAGTTTTATATTTTAGAAAATATCATTTTATTGTTATGAGGAATAAAAATAAAAAAATAAAAACAATTTTATAGCGGTTAGTTATGTAAATATGATTTGGTTAATATAATTATAAATGATAGAAAATAATTTTTCTTTAAATTCATTTAACTATCAGTTTAAATGTCGAGTATACTAATGCATTTGAATTTTAGAATGTATAGTAGAAATCGTTATAAAATAATAAGTATAAGAAGATAGAAAAAGCTTATTTTACTCATATTAGAGTACCACCATGCTTTTAGAAGGACTCCCTTCCCATGCTTCAAAACTCAGCAGCATGCGCATACGGTCAATTTTATTTCTTTTTCAGTCGTTTTACTTTCTTTTTTTTGGGATGATAAATCATCGATCACGTGCAATCACATAGCATAGCTCGTAAGTCACGAGCCACTACTAGTCTTTACCAAAGGTCAACGATAAGTCTTATTTTGAGGGGTATCTAAAAACATTGTTTAAATAATGAGTTCTGATAGACATACATTCATAGCTGTCAATACACCATTATACACCCCTTCAGGTGGCATGACAATTTTGATATTTCAACATTTAATTGAGGGCAGTTTTATCAAACCTCATATAAAGCTTGTAAAAAAAAATGAAAACAAATCAAACAAAATCAACAGTTTTCTCTTCCTCTCCCTCCACCGTCACCGTCTCACTCTCCTCCGCCGCTCCTTCATCCTTCTCTCCGCCGTCTTCAACACCACTCTTCCGCTTCCAACCACTTTCTCATCTAGCCCCTCTGACCATCCCCACGGTCGCCGCTGCCATTCTCACCTCAGACCTCTGTCTTCTCTGCAACACGTCGGCGACGTCATGTTTCCCATCTCAGATCTGCGCCTCCCACCCTACCGCCGTAGCAAAAAAATTCATGTTGTCGGTGACCTCACGTCGTCGTCGACAAGGACATGAGTTATATCTGAACCCCCACCGTCGTCGTCTAAAAAGAGAGGCGTGAGAAAGACAGAAACGACAGAGAGAGAAAGAGAGAAGGAGCGAGAGAGAGAGAGAGGGAAGAGTGGTGTTGAGGACGGCGGAGACAAGGATGAAGGAGCGGCGGACGGTGACGGTGAAGGAGAGTGGGACGGTGAGGTGAATGGAGAGGTAGAGAAAACTGTTCCAGAGCCTTCTTCTTTCTTCAAGATCCGATTCTTTTTCCTTTTCTTTAGTTTTATTACTTTTTATTATTTTTTTAATAGGTTTTCCATGTCACTTTAGTATCTTATTTTAATATTTCTTTTGCTAAATTAAGAGTGGTAGGAGGGATGTATGCTTAAAAGTGTGTCGATGTATCTTTTCCTTTAAATAATACTAGTAGTGGCAGGTGAGTTTGAAAAATGATAAGAAATGTCTTTAGAGCATATGATAAAAAGATTAAAAAAGAAATTTTTATCTTGAAAATGAAGCATTTAACAATTCTAAACTTTATAAATTGATTTTTTTTTACCATGAGTTTATCACTTATTTATATTTTTAGTTTCTTAACAAATACCCTAATTTTGATAGTTGTTTTTTAATGTTGGATAATTTCCTTTTTATGAAATAAAACCAAGAGCAGAATATGAAATTCTAAATCTAATTATATCAATAAATCTAAATTTTCAGGACCTCGACCTCCGAAGTGTTTAACGATCTAAATACATGTATATGCCAATTTTTAAGAGTTTTTAATTCCTGCATATACCAATTTCAATATCTAAAACTCGAATAAAATTAGAATATGATCTTCAAAAGTTCTGATTATATCCAATCATATACATGGACCCCATTTTTGCATTATTCCTATGGTACACTCTCGCATTGCACATATGCAACATAGCAAGTCCCAAGGTACCTGGTACAGCATTGTCTGGTTAGGGTGTGATTATTATTTAGCTAATCTAGCTTGATACATTTCTTTCAAAAACAAAAAAGAAAGGTTTCTTGCATAGAAATGGAATAAAGAAGAGAGAGATTTGATTTAAAGGATAAATATATTTTGGGTAATTTTAAGGAGATTAATATAGAAATTTTATTTTAGAAATTGTTAAAAAGTGGTACGTTCAACTTTTTAAAAATCAAGACTTTGTTGTTTTTAAGTAAAAGTTTCTATTTTTTACTTTTTTAATTAGTGCTCCGAGGGCACTAGTTAACATGACCCATATGTTTTTAGTCATTATAAAGTTATAACTTTTTAGTTAGTTTTTACAAAAAAATTATTTATTCTTAGCCTCTATTTACATTTTATATGAACTATTTTGGAGGACTAAAAGTATCCATTTTTTATAAAAAAAAAAATTAAAATAGAGACTATTTTTTCAAACTACAATATTTTAGAAAACTAAAATTACCATTAAAATTTTAGATGAACTAAACTTAAAAACTCATAATTTTGTAGGACTAAAAACATATTTAACTTTTTTAATTTAAATTTGGCTGCCCTAATAAACGTTACGGGTGATTCTTATTTTTAATTTAAATTTGGCTGCCCTATTACGGGTGATTCTTATTTTCTTCTAGTTCTAGTTAATGATATCTCTTTCCATGTGCTTTTCTTGTTTAAGGTCTTCAAAAGAAGTGGACTTTTTCCCTCTCATTCACACCATGTGAGACAAAAGGGAGGGATGATGGGGGCAGCTCAAGAAGCTTATATTGGTTGATATTTAAGGCACCTTTTTCTTAATCCAACCATGCTTCTGCTGTTTCTGATCAATCATGGCATCTAATCATACAAAGTTTTTTCTGTTGGAAAAATTTAAGTATCTCTTCCCTCTTTATTTTCTGTCCTAGCATAAAGCATAATAGTGGGTGGCAACTTGTGAATCTTTTTCTCAACATAATCTTAAGGTACTGGGGGCAACTTGAATTTTTTTCTAATCAACTTGTTTAATCAACAAAATAGTAGTATGCACTAACATATACTCTTCGGTCTCAAATGTAAGAAACTTTTCACTTTTTAAGTTCATTCAATAAATAATGTATGTTGTTTATAATATAGACTACATACATCATTTATTGAATGAATCTAAAAAGTGAAATATTGCTTACATTTGAGACCAAAGAGAGTAATAATTAATATAAAGGTACATGAATTGAATTTAAATACTTTTTATATTTTTCAACTTGTAAAATCTCTCACTGAAGAAAAAAAGTTGTAAAATCCCATTCTAATTAAATCTGTTCGATAAAAGCTACAAATATTTGTTTAAATTATCCACAATAAAGACATCTATTTTTGAATATTTAAATCAGTTTTACGTATACACATCATTGATTTATAATTTTTTTAGTTTAATACTTAATAACATTCGATCTGTCAAATCAAAAATCTCACACAAATTTCTTAAATTAAATTCACTAATCATATGCACAACATCTTCTATACTAATATTTGTTTTTATAAATTGGTAAAATAGTACGGTCAAACTAAATTATATCCACGTGGATTTGAGTTCATAATCTTTAACTTCTTGTATATTTTACATCAATCAGGTGAGCTAACATCCATGTATTCTATATCTCCACCTCCAAAAAGTTGATTATTTTAACCCTCAAATTAATAAATTTGCAGTACTATATTGAATACGCCTATAAAAAAAATAAGGGTTAAACATATTTTTAACAATTATAAATATATCAATTTTTCGTTTTAGTCATTCTAAATTTTTTCTTCTATTTTTATTCCTCTAAAAGTTTTTTATTTTCACTTTTGGTCCCTCCTTTTAAATAAATTTATATGTAAAATTCATATTTTTAAATAAAACATTACAGAAAAATTTATAATATTATAAGAATTTATTTAAAAAATTAATTTTTTTTAACACAACATGAATTAAGTACGAATTTTTATATTTTTGTCAGTTAAAAATTCATGTTTAATTTATGCTTTGTTAAAAAATTATTATTTTTTGAGAGAGATTTTTACAATATTCTACACATTTCTGCATAATTTCATTAAAAAATACATGAGTTGACTTAAAAATAGAAACCAAAAGTGGTGATTGAAAATTTTATAAGCACTAAAAATCGAAGGAAAATTTTAGAGAAACTAAAACAAAAATATAATATATTTATGAGGGCCAAAAACATATTTAAACTAAAAATAAATCAGAGAAGTCAAAAGAGAAATATATAATAACTTGATTTTTTCCTATAAAAAAAAATAACTTGATTTTTTCTACTAACAAATACAAATATAAAGTAACTATCTTTGAGCTTGTGCCAGAAGTTGTTTTCAACACTGACATGTTTGTTTTCCAGTCTCAAAACTTTCAACTTTCAAACGAGAAAATGTGACTGATACCTCTGCAACATCAGAAAGCAACAACATGCACAAACTAGTGAACATTTTTACCTTGAAGTGCTTGAACAATAATGAATCGTACAGTTGCTTTAATTTAAATGAACCAAATATTTTAACCGGTCTAAGTAACGAATGTTTTAACTACACTCTTGTTTCATTCAGTCATATTTATAAAAGAAATTTGGATCGATAAAAGTTGATGTATTTGATTAAAAATATAGTCCGAATACATCAATTTTTGTTGACCCAAATTTTTCTTGTAAATAGTACCGGAAGGAATAAGAAATTATTCATTAAAAAAGTTAATCACTTCAATTTCTATTGCATTAAATATTAAATATACAAATTTCAAAGTTTCAACATCATTAATTTACTATTTTAGAGATTTAAAGAGTACCCTTCAAACACTAGTTAAGATTTCCCTATTTTTATAGCCAAAACACACTTCCAAATGTTAATATTAGTCTACTCTAGAATGTTTGTGTTAGTCTGCTCTCTCAACTCATGTATAAGCCAAAATAACTGCACACTTGAGAATGTAATATTGTTATTTAATTTAGGGTTAATGGTGTTTTTCACCTCTGTAATATACGTCATTTTCGATGAATTTATATTAATTTAAAATTAAATAAAAATCTGAAAATTAATTTTCTAAAATTTAAAATCGTAAAAATTTAAATTTTTTTAAAATTAAATAAAATAAATATATATTCATTTATATTAATTTAAGAATAAAAAATATAAAAATCTGAAAATTAATTTTCAAAAAAAAAATCGTGAAAATTTGAAAAAAATTCATTTTTTATTTTAAAAAAATTCAGGAAAAATATTTTAAGTTTTTCAAAATTTTCAATTCTAATAAAATATGGTATAATTTTTAATTTTTTTTTACTTTCAAAGAATTTTTTCTAGAATTCTTTATTGGTAAAAAAAGATTTTTCGAAAAAATATGACCTTTTTTTAAATTTCGATTTTTTTTATTTTGAAAATTAAATTCCAGAATTTTTAATAATCTTCTTAATTTCGAAAAGAAATTGAATGTTTTTTCTGATTTTAGAAAAAAAATTCTAAATTTAAATTTTTCTAAATCAAAAAACTGAATTTTTCATATTTTGATTTTAAAATTTTCTAGAAAAAAATCTGAATATTTTTCTAAATTTTTTTTTTAAAAAAACTGAATGTTTTTTTCTGAATTTTAGTAAGAAAAAAAAAATTTCGATTTTATAATTTTTTGGAAAAAAAACTGAATATATTTCTAATTTGATGTAATTTTTTAAATTTCGAAAGAAATATAAAAATTTTTCTGATATTTTTAAATTTAGAAAAAAAATCTTAATTTTTTTTTATTTTTAAATTTTTTGGAAAAAAATCTTAATGTTTATCTAAATTTTAAAAATTCGATTTTTTAAATTTTTTTAAAAAAATCTAAATATTTTTCTGATTTTTTAATTTTACTTTTAAATTAATTTTCATATATTTTTAAAAAATAATATGATGTAGATGGCCTTTTTTACATGTGGCCAATTAAAAAAAATGTCAAATCAGCGTCACGTATTAGATTATGCTGAGTTGGATGGGGGAGGGGGGTTTTTCAGATTTTTTTTTTTACGAGGACGGAATCCAAACTGAAAATTTGATAGGGGTGAAAACCGGAAATGACCTATATTATAGGGTGAAAAGCACTATTAACCCTTTAATTTACTATCAATGATTTAACCATTCTTAAGTATATGTTTGATTCTAATTTGGAAGGCTCAAAAAGATGTAGAAGACAATGTCGTCTTGGTGTCTGACACTGACACGTGTCGAACACCGAATACACCTTCAATTAAAGTATTGTTCATCATATAACAATGCAAGTAAAATTCATCAAACAAAGTGACAAGAATTTGAAAAACAGAATCATACAGATAATATCGAAGGATCGTATAATAAAAACGAGAGGAATATATTTTAAGGAACTCTTAAGACTAACGACTCAAATGCTCTTTGAAACTGTAACACCTAACACACGTGAACCTCCAAATCAAAACGTAAGGAACAATCACATCAATAACCGTTTGTAACGACGTCACCACCAGCAACACCACGAAAAAAAAAATCATTTAAATACACCTCCAAAGTTTATTCAAACATTGTCCTCCCCTTTGTGAGGTAAGAGTGATTCTCATTGATCAACAACATGAATAAGAGACATGTATATAATTATTAGTTAGTGGCAAACAAGACTAGCTTAGTTGCACAACAAGTAAGTTTGTCAGCTAAGCTTATACAACTAATCAAGTTTTATGCCTAACAAACACTCCCCTAAACTAAAAATCACTGCAAACCAAGTAGTTTAGTTTACTTACAATTATACAACAGAGACAAATCAATCTAAACTAAACAAATAATAGTGCCTAATTTCTCTTTTAGCTTGCAAAATAAGAGAACTTCTACGGTACACCTCATAAATTGAGGTGTACCGGTACTTTTCCTCCATAAATTTATAAATTAATGATCATTTTATGAAATAAAAAGCTATTTGTCAATATTATATTTTAGTAAATTTCATTTCATAAAAAAAAACATCATTTCATTATTTATAAAAATCATATTAAATTTTTAACATTTTCTCATTAAAAATAATCAATATTATTTATTATGAGTAATAAAAATTCAAAAAAAGTAAATTTTATTTCGTCGAAACTTTTGGTAAATAAGATTTAATTATTATAATTGTCAATGATAGAAAATAATTATTTTTCTTCAAAAAATCAACCCATTTAATTATTAATTTAACAATTTGGTGTACCCTCAATATTTTTAGTGTACCATAGAATTTGCCGCAAAATAATTCCAACTTTAATGGTCTTGTCATAATGCATGAAAGTTGATCTTGCAAGCTAAAATGAGTAAATTCCACAACTCCTTTCTCTGTGAAACCATTGAGAAAATGATATCTGACATCTATGTGTTTTCATCTTCCATGCATCACAATCTTATTTAGTAGATTTATTGATGAACTATCATCACATAATATCATAGTGCACCCCTTTCGCGACTCTCTAAGTTGATCAATAATTCTTCTAACCATACAACATGACAAACACATGCAGTTGTTGCTACAAACTCAATATTTGTGGTAGAAAGAGTGACAATAGCTTGTTTCTTAGATGACTATGATATTGATCCCGATCCTAGCATGAATATATACCCATAAGGGCTTTTTCTATCACCAACATCACCTGCATAATCAGAGTCAGACCTATATTCTAGTCTCCTGTAGACTGACATAGAAACAAATACCGTCATCCAATATTGAATGAGGATTAGAAGGAATGGCTACTCAGAAATTGTAGATTTAGTGGTCAAAGTTTTATTTATATATTTTGATTTTTTTCATGCAACTTTGATGTGTATTGGCATTTAATGCCTCAACATTGAACATGTTCCGTTTAATATTATTGTGGTTTATCTAAATGTTGTTGTTAAATTTCAATATTTTGATTGATGTTAATTTGATGCATGATATGAATACGCTTTTTTTAATCAATGATATGAATTTGATTTGATGCATAATATGATTTTGATAATGTAAAACAAGCCAATTATGTCCAATTTTACCATTATGTGATTATGCCAAATATTCAATTATGCAATTCTGGCCATCGGAGACTAACCCACGATTTTGGATCAGGTTGTAACCGCTGAACTTAACGATCGGGAGTTACAGGGGCGGATCTCTGTAGAGACCCCCCAGGTGCCATGGCATCCCCCAATATTGCTATATATATGATATTAGGCATAAACATATCACAAATTTCCCTTGGTTGCAATGGAAGGGGTGCCATACTTTCACTGAAATTGTGTAGGTTCGAGTTCTGCCTTCGTCTAGTTTTTAAAATTTCAACTGTAATTTTTATATTTTATTCAAAAAAAACGTCCTTATGGGGAATCGAACCAGCTCCCTCAGACTATAATCAAAAGTGACCAACCACTGGACTGTAGGTTACTCATTGTTTTTTCATGAAACTGTTTAATTTATATTACATACAATTTTGGTACCCCCAACAAATTTACTCAAGATCCGCCGGTGGGGAGTTAGAACCCAATGCTATACTTCATGGCCATTTTAGGCAACTAGAAGGGCTTGTTAGCAATTAGAGAGGCCTATAGAGCAATTTGGAACTGAAATCTTTAGTTGGGCTGCAACCTTGTTTCGGACAAGAGGAAAAATTATTACAAGTTTTATTTTTTTAGAAAGAAAATATTATCAAAAAGATGTTCGTTGTGAATTACTCATAAATTGATAAAAAAAAAAACTAACCATATGAAATTTTGAGTAAATAAAAGGGATTTTTTTTTGTGTGGACATCTCGTCAAAAATTTTGAAAGATAAAGAGAGAATACTATGATGAATATGATAAGTTGATAAATTGATGATGTGATAGAAAAAAGAGATAAAAATAAAATAATATCTTAAATGAATATAAGAGAATATTGAGTGTACAAAAAATGAATATATATTCCATTTTTGATTGTTAAAAAAAATATTGAGTGTACAAATATCCTGGTTGAACCCCTAAAATAAAATATCATTGTTGAAACAAGAAAGGAGTCGAAGTTGTTGATTTACAATACAACAGATAAATAAATTTGAAAAAAAATGATGAGAAATGATATTTGTACAACCACTTCGTGACAACTTTCTCTCTCATACTCACATTATACTTTTATTCTCTCTCTTCCTTTTTCTCTCTCCATTATTTTTGATCAATGAAAAGAGAGAAAAAAGAAGTTATCACATAAGTTGTCTCAAATGGTTGTTCAAATATCAGTACTCAAAAATGATATCACGTCATCCTAACAATATTAGTCAAAGAAACAAAAATCATCCTAACAATATTAAATGACAAATGCCCAAAAATGTTTTGCGAATACTTTTTAATAAAAGATGATTTTTTAATTAGTTATGAAAGATTTTAAAATTAGTAAATTGCTAATGTATTGAAAATATTATTTTTCAATAAAAATAGCTATTTCTGCCGAGTTTAATTATTTTGCAGTAACCAGGTTAATTCATTGCGATAGTACCGCGGCTATCGCAAAGATTAAGAATCGTTATTACAATGGTAAGAGACGACATATAAGGCGAAAACACAGCACAATTAGAGAGTGTATCTCTAAAGGAGCGGTTAGAGTTGATTTTGTACGTACTAATGAAAACTTAGCTGATCCTTTGACGAAAGGACTAAATAGAGAGAAAGTCCGAGAAACATCCAGTAGGATGGGACTAATGCCTATAGCTCACTGAGTGATGGTAAACCGACCTACATGACTGGAGATCCCAAGATTTAGGTTCAATGGGTAATAACAAGTCATGAAGTGACAGAACATGCTAAGAGAAAAAAGGATATAGAAAGCATGATCTGCAGTGAAAGAAGGATGAGTTAATAGAAACTCTTAATGAGATCTATACTCTATGTTGAGTGGGGTACATAGCTACAGGAGTACCCTTGATAGACTCACCTATACGAATGTGGAACCTAGGCCGGTCCTATGGAATTTCGAGGCAGAATTCCTAGAGCATTCGTTAAAATCGGGATACGCGTGCATGACCTTAAACGCACGGGCTTTTAGAATACACCTGAGAAAGGGTTTGTGTGTGGATTCTATGTCTAAGATAGAGTTCAATGCTGTAAGCACTCTTGTTAAATCAGAATACCTTCCACTATGCAGAGGTTCAAGTTGTTGGTGACACCTTTGTTTATTAGCAAACCTTATGAAAAACGTTTACGTTAGTTCTCAAAACCATTTTAAAGTCAAGTGGGGGATTGTTGGAACACTAGTTGAATCTAGTGAGAAATTGGATAAGGAAAAAACACAATGTAAGAACTAGTGTATGTGTGTGACTTAAAAATGTCCCACATCGGTGAGCCACACCAACTAGCAAGTGTTTATATAAGGGTAGAGTGACCTCCAAGGGTGTGCCCTTGGGGTACCCACTTTTGTGAACGAGTGAGCGCTTACAAAAACATATATATCACGTGCGCGGCGACGATGCCGCCGTCCGTCCGACCTGTCGGGCCTGGGCGTGGGTCAAAATGATGTATATTTTTTTGTCACTTGAAAATGTTAAATTAATTAATTTAGTCACTATCTGAAAGCTCTACGCGTAACAAATAAACTTATTACCAATCCATTTTCTGGATATATCCAATTAAGAAACAAAACGCGTTTACTTAAGGATTAAGCCGACTTAATCCCCAAGTCACTCGTTTTCTGTTACTAACTCTCCCTATAAAAGGAGAGCTCGCCCCACTCATTCTTGACACCGAAAGTCACAGTTGATACTTCCTGTGCTTTTTCTCTCTTCTCCCTTCGACTTGTGTTAACGAGTCATTCTTCTGCTTCTACTTCTTTCTGTCCCTTTCGGTTTCGAATAGAGCGGTTACGTACCGTATTGAGTGGTCTTAATCGAACGATTAAACCATACTTTGAGGTGTATATCTTGAGCGATTATATATTGTGCAGTGTGTAATCGTAACAGTGATCTGAACTGTTTTATCCTGGAGACGGCGTGGTTGTTAGTCTACCTTGCACAAACTTGGATAGTGCCGCGAAACGTCTTAAAGAAAGTGACCTGATCGTGACTCACCCCGGTAATTCCTTTGGCAGTAGTTCTGATTTTAAAACACAAAAACAACATCCAAAAATGTTAACAAAATATAGTATTTTTCATTTAGCCTAAGATTATTTTAATACTTTTTTGGCCTAAGAAAATGAAGAAAAAGATAAGTCAAATAAAACAAATTGAAAATTTGTGTATCTTACATCCAAAATACCCCTTGCCTTGCAAACTATTCAATCATAAGACCGAGCTCATACTGCACATGGATATTCGAGTAAATATAAACCGAAGAGATCAATTATATTTTTGTGCTTGACAAAACAACCGAACTAATGGCTAATTATTGTCGTGAATCGCGATGAGCCAATCGAAGGAATATGTCACCTTATTTGCTATATGGTTTAAGAGAAATGATATTTGTACAACTATTTTATGACAATTTTTGGACAATTTTCTCTCTTATGTTCACATGATATTCTTATCCTCTCTCTTCATTTTTCACTCTCCATTGTTTTTTACCAATAAAAAGAAAGAAAAACAAGGTTATCACTAAAGTTATCATCAATTGGATGTACAAATATCACTTCTTATTTGCTATATGGTTTAAAGACATAAGGCTCATGAGTGGCCCCCTCACTTCCTATATAAAGAGGATGTCTTACCCTAATCAAGGTATTTATCATCTTTCTACACTTTTACTCTTGTACTATCTATATTATGCCGAAACTGACTTGGACATCAAAGTAACTTTTGTAGGTATCCCCTTAGACCCCTACCACCATCACAAGACATCAACCACCCTCAACCTTCTCAACGTTGAACTTGTGTTCTAGACCAATTTAAAAGAAAAGAAAAAAATTGAAAGAAAATTAGAAGGAATCAATGAATCTTCAAGGTCTTAATTTTAGGAGAAATGCAAACAATGAAAAATGAGTTGTAGCAGGTAGATTTTAGTCTTTGACTTTTGCTCCCCCTGCACTTTTCACTCGCGTCCAGCTGAAATACCGAAAATATCCCTGCAAATCTGCGCAACTTAACTCACGCTACGTGACTTAAGTCACGCATGTGTTAAACTCAACGTGACGTAACTCAAACAGAGAGATTAACACATGCGTGAGTTAACTCACACTAGTTTTAAAATCTAAAATGTGGATATATAACATTGAGCTCACAAATTCAAAAATCTAAATCTGTCTCTTGTCCCAAATACACTGCCACAATAGCCATTGAGATCACAAACACACTGCCACATAGCTATAACTTCTCTAAACCACCACATTTTCACTCCTTTGTCAACAATTAATGTCTCTTATAAACCACCAAGTTTTATCTTCTTTATCATCAATCAATGTCATGTCTCTTATTAACTCCATTAACATAAATCAATGTTATTAATGTTAGTGCATGCTACCTTTTTGAATTTTAAAACTAGCGTACTCACGCATGTGTTAATCTCTCTGTTTGAGGTATGTCACGTTGAGTTTAACACTTGCGTAACTTAAGTCACGCCGTGTTAGTTAACTAACACATAATCTTACACATGCGTTAGTTAACTAGCGCAAGAGTATTTTAGTCAGTTTAGCTGGGTGCGAGCGAAAAGTGCAGGAGGGGAGCAGAAATCTTAGTCTTTTAGTAGCAGCTGAAGCCAACAAGTGTATGTTCCTAATTTTTAAGAATATATTTAACTCTTTTCACTCTTATCCCATATGATATATTACTATGGAAAATTGAATCACATTACTTTTTAATTTAAATTTACACATTCAATTCTTTCTTGGTCCTTATTTACTATGACTGATATAAAGTCATTATTGTTATTGGAGAACATAAATTTAGATGAATATTATAATCATACTACTGATATACTCTATCATTAAATCAGGCTTAATACATTTGATTTTCATTCAAAGTTTCTGATCAACATTGACTAGTATCGCACATCGTTAATTCCAAATTCTTCATTCTTCCAAAGTCCCCAACTCTGAATAAGTGTTTTTTACACATGTCAAAGACACATCATTTTATGCAAGCGTGTTATTTAGTCATTGGGCAAGTGAGGATATTTTAGGAATTTGACATTTCTTTTCTTTTCTTCTGGATAGATTTTGTATCCCATTTTTTTTTTGCAATATGATTTTGTATCCCATTTGTCTTGCACTTTTATCCTACGTCCATTTCACTTTCCATATGTTTGCACAATTCATCACATACACAAATTCTCCCCTTTTTTATGATAAAAATTTAAATAAGCTGGCTCTCGAATGCTCATCCAAATCAAAACAAGTCTCACGACTTAGAAAACATCGACAAAACAAGTCTCACGACTCAGAAAACATCGACTAAAGTATTTATAAACCATCTATCGAATATATTTTCATATAGAAAATATGAATCAATTACTTATCAACTGAATCAATTTTCTTTAACACAAATTCTCTCCTCATTATTGTTGAAATTTCAACCTCACAAAATTCACAATTTCACATAAAGTTTTAAATTTAAACTTTATTTTTTGTTGTCTTCCTTAACCCTTCAAAAGTTTTGGAAGATTCTTGAGCATATAAAAGCAAAGATATTTGTATCTACCAACTTTTCATCATTTTCAGAATAGAATATATCTATCAACTCAAACCTTCAATCTCCACCCATCTTTTCTATCCTTCATTGCTCATGTTTTGTTGAACTCTTCATAGAAACATGGAGGCTGTTCTTCACTCAAAAGGGTTTTTCTCTCTTCCTTCAAACCCCCAAACCAGGCTCTTAAACCCATCACATGGCTTAAAGCATAGATTTTTCTCACCAAACCCAAAAATCCTTGGTGGGTTTTCTCTAACTAATAATGGGTTGCTTAAACTCAAAAGCACTACCTTAAAAGCTACCATCTTTGATAAAAAAGACAAAAATTTGTTCATATGCAAAGCTGAAGCTGCTACAGCTGGTGGTGATGGGGAAGCAGTTTTTAATGAATCAGAAACTGAGAAACCAAAGTTTTTAGGTATTGAAGTTATCACACTCAAGAAAATTATACCACTTGGGATGATGTTTTTTTGTATCTTGTTCAATTACACAATTCTAAGAGACACAAAGGATGTTCTTGTTGTGACTGCTAGAGGAAGTAGTGCTGAGATTATACCTTTTTTGAAAACATGGGTGAATCTTCCTATGGCCATTGGTTTTATGTTGTTGTACACAAAGTTATCTAATGTTTTGTCAAAACAAGCTCTTTTTTATTCTGTTATTGTTCCTTTTATTGCTTTCTTTGGAGCTTTTGGGTTTGTTTTGTATCCTCTTAGCAATTATATTCACCCTCAAGCATTTGCTGATAACCTTCTTAATATCCTTGGACCGCGGTTTCTTGGTCCGCTTGCAATTATGAGAATTTGGAGTTTCTGTTTGTTCTATGTCATGGCTGAATTGTGGGGGAGTGTTGTGATTTCTGTCCTGTTTTGGGGACTTGCCAATCAGGTAATTTCATTGTTTTAGCTTTGATACTTTGTTGTTATTAGTTCAGTTTTCAATTAGTTCTGTTCTGTCCTGTTATAGTATGACATATGATCATTTTTTTTATTCTGGTATCCTAAACTAAACATGTCATCTTAACATTATCCTTAACATGATGATCATTTGATGAGTTTGTTCTATGTTACTACGATTTCTAAATTTAATTCATGAATGTTAGACCCTTGTTTTCCTTGCAATAATTTGGATTAAATCTTAATATTAGATAAGTAATTTGTTGATAATTTTTTCTCCTTATCATTCATTAGTTAGTTTAGTTAGTTTTATTTCTGTTATAGTTTGTTATTGCTAAGTTTGTTAAAGGGATATTGGGAGTTATTCATTGTGTAAATGATCCCTCATTTGTAATCTTTTGTCTAATCAATTGATTAATGATATTACTTAATTCAGAAAGTTTATTCATTGTTCATCAAGTAATACTTAAGTGGATAAGATACGTGCTATCATGTGACGGCTGGTTAAGATATTGCATACTTATACGAGAAACTACGATTTAAAAAACTCATTGCAATGTTTCCATAAGTACTTGTTCAGGCTTTTACCCGAACTAGCTCATTATGAAGTTCTTATTGTTTGTGAAGGAAAAATGAGAATACTAATTTTTTTTTTTTTTTTGTGCAGATAACCACCGTTGATGAGGCAAAGCGATTCTATCCACTGTTTGGACTTGGAGCCAATGTTGCCCTTGTATTCTCCGGTCGGACAGTCAAATACTTTTCTAGTCTGAGGGAAACTTTAGGTCCTGGAGTTGATGGTTGGGCCATCTCCCTAAAAGCAATGATGAGCATTGTTGTCGGTATGGGACTTGTTATCTGTTTCCTGTATTGGTGGGTGAACAATTACGTTCCTCTTCCCGCTCGTAGCCAGAAGAAAAAGGTATCATTTTCGAAGACAGATACACCATTGTGCATATAGTTGTTCATTGTACTGTTTCCACTGCTTACATTTTTGTTTCATTATGGAGTCTACTAATTGAGTTGCTTAGATAACTGAAAGGAAAGTAACAATATAGTATTACTAAGTTTTTTTATTTATATTTTTTCCTTCTCTATATCATTCCAATTTTATCGGATAGGATGGAAGCCCCCTTCACTCTGCCAGGGACTGGACAGGGGTTAGCTCTGTAAATGTATAGAGCCGAGTGTAGTGTGGTGTAGTAGTTGGCCCTTCTAGGCCCCTTCCCGGCTACTGGACCATTCCAGTTCTTTGGGTACTACGAACCCTCTGTCATCCATTGCAGCCTACAACTTAGCCGGCTAAACGATACCCAAATGGTCAACACCCGCTGCTTAGCCGGAATCGAAGACTAGAGAGCTAGCACAGGATATGTACTTTACGGAAAATGGATGTAGTACTGAACAGCTAATGGAAAGCGTATAGGATCTGTCCCAGAAGGGACCCCTTGCCTTTCGTGCTAAATTGCACCATAGTTTTTATTTCTATAGCATGATTGGCTTATGTATTTGTGTCGTAAGAGATTGTCCTAGCTATTTGATACCCTTGTTTTACTTTTTAATGTACCATAAAATCCAAAATTTTGAAAAACTATGTACTTTTCAATAATATTTGAAGTGATTTATATTTTACATAATTATGCATTCTTTCAGGAGAAGCCGAAAATGGGAACAATGGAGAGCTTGAAGTTCTTGATGTCTTCAAGATATATAAGGGATCTTGCCACATTAGTGGTTGCATATGGAATAAGCATTAATCTTGTTGAAGTTACATGGAAATCAAAGCTCAAAGCGCAGGTAATATATCACTTGTTTCAGTTTTGGTTTTCTTACTGTCTATTTGTTGTGCTATTTTTCTCCCTCATACACACCTCTGAAAATTGTGCAGTTTCCTAGCCCGAACGAGTACTCGTCCTTTATGGGTGACTTCTCAACTGCAACTGGAATCGCTACCTTCACGATGATGCTTGTAAGCCAATTTATATTCAACAAATATGGATGGGGAGTTGCTGCGACGATCACACCTACTGTCCTGCTTATGACTGGAGTTGGTTTCTTTTCTCTCATATTATTCGGTGATCCACTTGCACCCGTTATTGGAAAGCTTGGATTGACTCCATTGCTAGCTGCTGTTTATGTTGGTGCCTTGCAAAACATATTCAGCAAGAGTGCTAAGTACAGTTTATTTGATCCGTGCAAAGAAATGGCCTACATACCCTTGGATGAGGATACCAAGGTTTGAACCCTTCTCTTCAACTTTATCATCATATCATATTTATAACACGAAATTTCCAATGAAACTTTATCATACATGAATAAAGATTTAAAGTTATGTAAAGGTCAGATCTTAGTATGATTAACTTCATGTTCTAATTGTCAAGGTTTACTCCTCTCATCCTCATATTAATATAAACCATTCATTTGTTACATTTCCTGAACAACTGCTATAAACACTTGTAAGACTGTTTTGGAGAGCTTACAAAAACAACTTATGACAGCTTATTTTCGTAAGCTCTCTAGAATGGCTTATGAAAACAGCTTATATGAAAACATATTTAGTTTTATCGTTTATTATAGATATAGATATAGCTACAGCGTATATGAAAACATATTTAGTTTTATCGTTTATTATAGAAATAGCTTATAGATTAACATTTATCTGATAAGCGTGTATGCTCTAAACACATAGTTAATATGTTTAACCAAACAAGGCCTTAATACTCCTAAATTATACAACTTTATAAATATGATATTGACTTGTTATAATAAATATGTGTTAAAATTTCATGCTGTAGGTCAAGGGTAAGGCAGCCATTGATGTTGTATGCAACCCATTAGGAAAATCTGGTGGTGCTCTAATTCAGCAGTTCATGATCCTAACTTTTGGTTCACTAGCTAATTCAACTCCATACTTGGGAGGCGTGCTTTTGGTGATTGTTCTTGCATGGTTAGCAGCAGCCAAGTCACTTGACACTCAGTTTACTGCATTGCGCCGCGAAGAAGAAATTGAGAAAGAGTTGGAAAGAGAAACTGCTGTTAAGGTACCAGTGTTGGCTGAGAATGAAGATGAAAATGGTTCTGTTGCACCTTTTTATACAGAAGCAGGTGACTCCTCAATTAGTTCATCTGAATCTTGAACTCCTCACAATAATTAATTTTAGATTGCAATGCTATAGATAGGATTGCTAGATAGAAAGAATAAGCTCCACTCATGAAAGAAGTGTTTGGTTTAACAATTTGTTGTAGGTAATTATCTGGCTATAGAATAAGTTTACTTTTCACTTTTTTCAAGCCATGTTATAATCAATTTTTTTTTAGTCTCCATGGACCATAGATAAATGAGTTTATTCTCATTTCATTAAAAAAATAAAATTAAAGAATAAACTTTGTAATTTTTGTTGAATGTCTACCGTGAGTTATTATTTTTTGGACGAAGAGACAAGCACCACCATAAACTTAGACACAAAGTGAAAGATTCCAGATTCAAATCCAGGACACCACAAAAAACATCCAGCCTAACAATGTTGATATTGAGAGTTGAGTTAGGCCCTACGGGGTCTAATGTAACATTTTATTGTTTATTTGTTCATGAGTAAACCTTCACCCGGACTACAGATAGGGGTTGGATCAAGCGGAAGAAGCTAATCTTCTACAATGTGGCAAACTAAAGTTCGAATTCTAACTAAGAAATGTATTCACACTTAGTGCAAAAAATGGTAGAATTCTGCTCTTCTCCCAACAGATTTTGCTCGCTCTCAACTAGCAACTCACGCAGAGATTAACACTAGCGTGAGTTAACTCACGCAAGGGTAATTTTGAAATTTTGGTTGGGAATGAGCAAAACGTGTTGGGAGAAGAGCAGAATTCAAAGTGGTATTACCTCAAATGGTGGGAGCCCATAGGAGGCTTCTTGTTCATGGAGCAACTTTTCCATTCGAGTCACCACAGCAGTTCATCATTCTGGCGTTGTAATGCAATTCATTTCAATATTCAAAAGTTTAGTTGAGTTGGTTTCCGGGACTCACCTCATGATGACCGTGAAAAATAAGTATTTGGCTAACGCTAAATCCAACAAAAATAAATAAAATTGAAGTGGACCCATTAAACTTAGACATACAAGTTTTTTCTTCGAAAGCAACAAATGAAAATGGGGTTCACGAGGATATGTGTGCTTGTTGGGATGCAAATCATAAATAAACTTTGGCATTTACATGTAGGTGAAGGAGGACCATCTCATGTTTCCATTCCTTCACCTCCTTCCAGTTTCCATCATATAGTGTAGGTGTGGCATTATTAAAGAAAAACCAATCAAGCTTCAATTCTTTTTCTATCAGCCATATTGGATTCCTTGATATGGTAAATATAACAATACCAAATCCTTCACGCAATGCACAATATACATATAGAAAACAAACTAGTTCTTTTCAAGTTTGAAGTTGTTACAGTTTTTGTTTTTGTTTTTCAATGCTGCATCCTAAGGATATGAACAATTTGGTCTGTATCATCATAGGTGGTCCTATTTCTTTTGTCGACATATTTTTCCTTAATTCTCACCTAAGGATATGAACAATTTGGTCTGTATCATCATAGTTAAGGTGGTCCTATTTTTTTTGTCGACATCTTTTTCCTTAATTCTCACCTAGAAGGCTAAAAAAATGTAATTGATATCTTTGATGTACTTTGTAAAGAAATTATCTCTAAGTATTCATATACTATAGGATCTATATATTTTTATCCTACACTACGCTGACCTTCTACTATAAAATGCTTGATACTTAAACATAAGTTAGTAAATTTGAATAATGGATATTGAAAGTTGAAAATAGAGATCCAAATCTACATGTGTTTTCCACATGAGAACAAAACAACTATTTATTATTAAGCAGCTTTGTGATGGAAACTGCTGACCTTACACATAATAACAATATTCATGCATCTTTTTTACAATTACCTTTTTATATTTCATTTTTACTATTTTATTTTTTCTCTGTTTCTTATTTCATTTTTTTTTCCACACTATCTTTTGGCCAGTAATTAAATATGTAAGATATATTAAAATGAAAAAGAACAAACATATCTTATTCATACATCATATGAAAATGTTATATAAGCAGAATTATATTATATAGTATAGTAGAGAATTTCCCTGCACTGACTATACTCACTAAAATGAAGAAACAATGTTTCAAAGAACCAGAAACAAGTCCAAACCAACAAGTAACTTTGGAATATTGTTGCTGGTTCGAAGATGCATGCATCCTTGACATGGATTGCTTCATTAAGACCCTTTCAAACATCAAACAAAAAGGTGTTCGTTCCGATTTAATTGGTTCCATCATCACTCACTATGCTTCCAAATGGCTCCATGACCTTGAAACTTCAAATTCAAATGTGAATTCACCTGAAAGTGTAACAACATCATGGATGAAGAAAAGGTTCTTTGTTGAAACCTTAGTCAGTGTTCTTCCACCAGACAAAGATTCCATTCCATGCAACTTCCTCCTTCGCCTTCTTAAAACAGCAAACATGGTTGCTGTTGAGTCTACTTATCGAACCGATCTTGAGAATCGAATTTCATGGCAGTTAGATCAAGCTTCATTGAAAGAACTCATGATACCTTCTTTTAGTCATACTTGTGGGACCCTTTTGGATGTTGAGCTTGTTATTAGGTTGGTTAAGAGGTTTTTGAGTTTGGATCATGATGGAGTTAAAACTGGTGCTGCTTTGGTTAAGGTTGCTAAGTTGGTTGATTGTTACCTTGCTGAGGTTGGTTTGGATGCTAATTTGAGTTTGTCTCAGTTTGTTGCACTTTCTGGTGCTCTTCCTAATCATGCAAGAGCTACTGATGATGGTTTGTATAGAGCCATTGACACTTATCTTAAAGTATGTTTTCTTTTTATCTTTTTCATTAGTTTCATATATTATTAATATTAGTTGAGTTAATTCTTCATACATACTCTTCATTTAATTTTTAATGACTAAGAAAGAAATGTGTATTAAGAGGAGGAGTCAATCTTGATATCCTAGAAAATGTTTCTTGTATGGTCACCTACATAAGACTCTCCTTGATACATGTTTGTAGGACTCAAAGATCGGACATTTCTTATTCCGACTTCACCAAAATTGACTTTACAATATATCTCAAAATACAAATTGTTTGATTTTCATCTAAAGGTTGAGATTCACTACAATGTGAACACAAAATTCCAAATCTAGATAGGACATTGACCTTATAGCTAGTTGCAATTAACATTTCTCTACATGGCTTTTCTCTTGTCCACATATACTGATGTATGCAAAATATGATGTGCCTGTTTTTTTTTTTTTTTTTATCAAAGCTAGAAAAATTAAATTGCAAAACAGGAGATGCCTGAACCTTTTTACAACAAAAACTGGCCAACTATGACCATACTCAGCTAAAACAAATCTCAACTAAAACAACATATATGTAAAGAAGCAAATCAACTGGCTAGACTAAGCTGCCAAATTCCAAAACAACTAGCTACTAGCACATATTAAGAAGCATATTTGGGATTGTTTTTTTTATTACACCCTTTTTGGAACGAGTTTGGATGTGCTCACTACTTGTGATGCCATCCGAGCCTTTGCCTCTTGCAGAGCTGCTACTCTTTCTTGACATCCTGCTGGACTTAGGTTGGTGTAGAGCATCTGGTTGTGCCACCAAAAACTTCAAAGCCACAGGGTGCATATTCATCATTTCAGTGTCGGTGTCAAGGTCCATAGTGCCATCTGTTGTGTGGTCAGAATCCACCACATCCCCCCAAAATTTGCTAAGAATTTGGGCACTTTTCTTGGCTGCAGCAGAAACACTTTCAGAGCCACCAATACCATGAACCTTACCTTTGTCAGGGCCTAACTCTTCATAAGTTGTGACAGGAGTGGCCATTTTTAGAGGAGAAAGCACAACCTTGTGGTGAGACTCCCCAACAGGAATAGCAACCTCGTCATCAAGCAATTTGAGTGAGTTGCGTAACTCACCATTTTTAGTGATATTACTAAGCCTGTCATTTGAAAGATGAGTAAGATCCTTGTCACCAAGCCTAGCCTCCCCCGAAGGAAGTTCACAGTCTGCAACAAGCAGCTCAAATGAGTTGTGAAGAACTAAAGTTGAAGAATCACCATTCTTCTGGATTGCTGCAACCTCAGCCACATCCACATTAGTTCCTTCCTTTGTTATATCCTCATGGTCAATGCACATAACCAAATTTTCAGCTTCTGATATCATTTCCTTATTACCAGCATGTTGATGAACTTGAGCAGTTGCTAAATCCACAACATTATTATCAGTATTAACAGGGTGCGTGCCAGTGAAGTTTTCTATAGCAGTAAAATCAGCAGTAACAGGGTGTTTGCCAGTTAAGTCAGACTTGGAATGAACTCTGTTTTGAGAGGGGACAGAATGAACCTGTTTTAGTGCTTTAGAGGACCCTGCATTCTGGTTCAATGAGCTTAATTTGAGACAGTGATGAATATCATGACCCAACCCCTTACAATGTGTGCAAAATTTACTGAAATGGATCATAATTAATGATTGCTTGAGTATATGAAAACTCTATCTAATATAGATGTCAAAGCTTGGAACTTCCTTCCTTATAGATATGTATATTTATTACTTGTTTCCAGAAAGCACATTAATTTTCTTCTAAATTCAAACCATTAAGGTTGGATGATGCAGAAAATATGCAGATTTTTATTTTTTTAAATTATTAAAAATACTGAGCTTAAAATATGGACCATCTGATCTTGATCCTACCGATGTCTTGACTGCACGGAATTCGACCAGCATGCAATATAAATCTATTTATTCAGTCTGTATCGCATCTATAATGTGATACTATCAACTTATTTATTTTTGTAATAGGCACATCCAAGCGTGTCGAAGCAAGAAAGAAAAAGTCTGTGTAGGTTGATTGATAGCAGGAAACTCACACCAGAAGCCTCACTTCATGCAGCTCAAAACGAACGGTTGCCTGTGCGAGCTGTTATTCAAGTTCTCTTCTCTGAACAAACAAAACTTAACCGTCACGTTGATTGGAGTGCTTCTTTCAGTAGCTTGAGGAGTCCAAGTGGATACGGTGGTGTGTTGGACCCACAGGCACGGTGTCTTTCTAAGCGTGAAATGAACACACAACAAATGGAGATAAAAAAACTGAAGGAAGACGTTTACAGGCTGCAAAGTCAGTGCAATGTCATGCAAGCACAGATGGAAAAGATGGCTGAGAAGAAGAAACGTTTCTTCAAATGGAAGAAACTTGCTTTTAGTAAAAGCATCGGAGAGATGGAGAATGTTGAACAAGATGAAGCTGAAACTGAATTTGGATTTGGAAGGCAAACCCCTATGGACATGAAAACTAGTACTGTGGTCAAAAGTAGGACTCCTCATAAGTGGAGAAAATCTCTGTCCTGATAGAGAGGCTTTCATTGTTAATAACAAAATAAAAAAATTAAGTTGTCATATAAGTGTTTATTGGAGTTAAGACTTTGGAAATGATGTAAGATAGAGACTTATTTTGGAATAAATTCAATAAAGATGTGGGGATACAACTTTGACTACATAACTCAAAGTTTTGTATGCAACATATAGACAGTACTACATTATTGTGTTTTTAATGTACCAATTCGCTTTTAAAATGATTTGTTTATTATCTTCTAGTATAGACTTGTTTAGTAATTTAAAGTTTGTTCTGTATTGCGTTTTAGGAGGGTATCAAAATCATCCAAGAGTGTTATAGGACTGTATAAGTTTCTCATTACAAGACTATGGAGTAATTCTATTCTACATTGAAACAACCAAGATCATTTTATAGCAGATGCTAGATGTTTCAAATTTCTAGTAGAAAAGTATGTTCTTAACAAAAATCAGAAACCTAATTATTGCAGCCAAAACAAGGTGTTATCACTTGTTTGATAACTGAAAAATCTTATACACAACAAACTACAAATCAAGCCTATATTTTTTGCATAGTTGTACTATTTTTTTTTTTATCATGATAAATTTTACCCACGTATAGCATCACTCAAATTATAAAGGATCAAGAAACAGAAAAAGTACAAGTACATTACGCATTTCATTAGAGCCTCAAATGGTCATAGTATCACTGCTTTCTTGATAGTCTCATAACTTCCCTATTTATAACACAAATACATAACTGCCACACATAACTATAACTGTCCTAGTTAAAACAATATATAACTGCCTTATTTCAATACCCAAAAACGTCTAACAGGCTCCAAGTTCAGGTTGGTATTGTCTAAATACAGATGGTGTAGTGAAGAACTCCACTGGTTTAGCATGATGTGGAGGATTATTATGAGACGAAAATTTTAGATGGATCTCGGGATTCTCTAAAAATTTAGACACATGTACAGCTTATATGGCAGAACCAACAGTCTTTGTACAGTATATGGGATTAGAATATCAAATGATGAAGTATCAGCATTGCTTTGTATAAAAGCAGGTCTTGTTGATCCTTTCAACACTCTTCAATCTTCATGATTGAAAATTGGCATTAGGAAGTGATTCAGCTCATTGTAACTGGACTAGAATCAAATGCAACACAGCTGGAAATGTAAAGAAGTTTGATCTCTCTCTCACAAGAATCTAAGTGGTATGATATAGAAACACATTCTAACTTCTCTAAGCTTGTGTTGCAACGCTTTTTCATCACCATTGCCAAAATCCATGGAAAATATCACCACACTGAACATTTTTTTATGTAAGCCAGAATTTCACTATTGGCAACTTTCCATTAGGGCTTGGAAAATCAGGGAGACTTACAACCTTAAATGCATCCAGCAATGAGTTCACAGGACCACTTCCTGAGGACCTTGGAAGTTCCACTTCCTTATAGATGCCTCGACTAGATGTTATTGAGCTATGGAATAAACTGCCTGCCTAAAACTCACCGTGGAATAATTTGAGCTATGGGACCATCCAACTTACTCTCTAGAGATTAAAGAAACTCTTTGCAGCCAAGGAAATCTCGATACATTGATACTTTTCAACAATGCTTTCTCTGGTACAATTCCATCAAGACTACCAATGTGTTTCTTGTTCGTCTTAGTATTCAGAACAAATTTTCTTTCCAGGACAGTTCATGTTGTTCTTGGAAAGCTTGTGAAGCTACAAAGGTTAGAATTGGCTAACAATAGTCTCACTTGTGGAATTCTAGATGACATTCCTTCTTCCACATCACTTTCTATCATTGATTTGTCAAGAAACAAACTCCTTTCTTCTCTCCCTTCCATCATTCTTTACATTCCAAACCTTCAAGTTTTCATGCTCTAGTGTGAACATTGCATATTAGAATCCAGTGAGACTTCTTAATTCTACGGTTCTCAAACATGGTCCACAATGGACACAGGGCATTTTCTTGCCCTAGCCAAAAGATATTTAAAAAAAGTTTTTATTCCAGTATAAAACTACATGTTCATTCTTTAGGCCAGCCATGTACATGCATCATATACCTTAATGTGGAAGAGAAAGAATGCACCAATGTCAAACTTGAGAAAAAGACACGAATATCAGTATTTGATTGAAATAACCAATTGCCAAAAAGCGATAGTGATTGAGATAACTTAAATAAAAACAAGTATGAAAAGGAAAATAAAAGTTGAGAGGAGCTAGAATGGATTTTAATTATATAAAAGCCAACATATAATTGAAATTCTATCCGAGGTAGAGAACAAAATGAGGAAGAGTTCATGTCTTTAATGAGGTAAAATCTAACATAAAAGCTAGATATGCAGGAACTTGGACGTATAAATATATTCTAGTCCTCGTCAATCAAATATAAGTTCACAGCCCCTTGGGCACACAGATAATTTCCGTAACATTTCGTGCTTTGCATTTAAATTTAAGGAATAGGCACTGTGAATTGTCATGGTACGTAACACTTTTGAATTTTTCATAAGATACTCTGCAAATTGAAGCTCAGACTTTCTGCCTCTGCAACCTGTAAACAAGCAAGTTCTTAGCTGAGATGAAATGCATTCCGGAACAATATCTGGGTCCTTCCAATTGTCCTCATAAATTCCATTTTCGATGTCCTGTAAACAATCAAGTGAGTTAAAACAAAGATACATCGAAAATAGAGGTTGACTTAACAAAATAAATCATCAAATTATCCTAAACATATGTAATACCTCATGAATGGTAAGATGTTGAAGCTTGGGACTATGTTGAAGCACTGCTAGCATCCACTTCCACTTCTTATCCCAACTTTTACCTTTTAAATTAAAGAAAAATAGCTCCAATTGAATTAGACTGTCAAAATTGGGGACTTCGTAGTACGTGTGTAATTTCTGCATGAATCACAGATAAAACATTAGAAACCATACCCAATTTCGGTATAGACGAAACATTACATATAAAACGTATTTCATACCAGTTTTAAACGCATATTCTCTACCCTAGGTAGGAAGTATTCATGAATATATTTACTTTCAGGAATACTTGTTATCGCCAAATTGGGCGTTTCTGGAGTAAGCTTCTTTAAATATAATGCAGCAAGACTTGTTTGCAATTCCTCTAGAATGGGGCAGCCTAAGAGAAACTTGTAAATATCTGGTTTACCATTGAACAGCATATTATCCAAACAGAGAACTTTGAGTATAGGAAGATCTACATTACAATTGTCGTCTTTCACAGATAGGTTTTTCAACTTGAGAACAGTGAGTGTCTTGCAACTGAAAATGCTATCTGTTAATCCATTAACATTGTCCATCATGACAATGTCTAGCTTTTCAATTCCTCTTTGTATAGCTGCATTAATAAAACGGTTGATGTTGTTGATGTCATATTCCTTGCCAAATTTGAGGCGAAATGATCGTATTGGCAGCGTGTTGTCTCGTGATACAATGACCGAGTATATGGCATGGTGAAAGGTGATGTAGTCTTTGAAGGTTTGGGCGTCAAAGTTGAGATCAAGAACTGAGAGCCATAATGGATTCCACCGCTTTGAGAGGACGCTTGTGGCAACGGAGTCTTTGGTTGGGAGAAAAGAGAGAATGTGAGATATAATTGAATCTGGAAGAGAGCTAACCCTATCTTCTGTTGGAATTGATCGATGAGGTTGAGAGGAAGACATCATCACAATTGCAAAATTAAGATCAAAGCAATTTGCTATGAGCTAGGGTTTTGATGCAAATATATTCATCTTTTTATTTTTAAAAAAATATCAATCTTTTTTTTTGGAGAGGATATTCCCTCTTTTTTTTTTGTTTGTTACAACACTCATATATTCCTTGAAAAAATATTCATGTGATCAATCAAATTACACGCCCCTCCAATTATATGAGTTTATTTTTATGTTACACTAAAACACAGATCTATATCTTATCTTTTCTTTAAATATAAATTAATACCTCCGAAAGCTTCACTTGTGTGTGTAAAATTTTAAAGTTTATTATCATTTTATCTATCTAAAAAACAATAGTGAATAGGGGAGAAAATAATCAGATAATCGACAAAGCATAGCATTGATCTACGTCAAAACTCCGATTAGGCCAAATGTGTTTTTTAAATAGAGAATGCTATAAGCCATATGCTGGAAAAAGGAATGGAAGAGAATATGATTAATGATATCGTGGAAGATTTATTAAGGAAAACTAGGCACAGAAGCGATTCAAAATCCATCAACTTCCTGCAAAGCAATATCAAGCTATAATTGCCTTTTCGAGCCAAACCATCTAAAATAGAACACGGCGTCGGTACACAAACCATAACACACATTGAATTGCAATAGTATCGAAGCGTTCAACTCCAAATCATACATGCTCCTCCGAATCAAAACAATGGGAGATGAAACTATCCGTCAAAACGGAAACAAGTCCTCGAACCCACCACAAAAGTCCTTTCGAGCATTATATTTCAGTCCAAAGATGAAGGATTCACAACCCACCAACAATCAACAAGAACAAACTCAGACATAACCAAAACCACCTCGACTAGTAGGCAAGTGTCGATAGTTTGTAAACCTAGAAACTGACCACCGCGGCGGCTTCGACGATGGTTTTAAGAGACCATATCTAGATTGAAACTGAGAGAACATATTCTAGCCGGATTTTCAATAACCCACGTTTTGTGGTGAAACACACACAAACACGTTTTCAACAAATCAACAGTCACCGACACGAAGGATAGTGATGGAGGTCTAAGAACAAGAACGTACCACCACCAAGGAAGGCGGCGACACCTGGAGAAACAGACCCCCGAAGTAGTTTGGTGATGACGCAACCGTAGAGGCTGATCGCATCACCATCCCCATGGCTATATGGTGGTCGAAAATCGAGGCATGTCAAACACTAAATATGTACATCATTCCGTTATACTGAACCCCATTAGTGCAAGAACTTTTTTGAACAAAAATTTAGTTTAATCAATAATATGTGTTGAAAATAATATTTAATATAAACATTATTTACCTTCATGGTAACAATGAGTTAGTTTGCTATTTTGGTTCCCTTCATGGTCTTAACATCATCAAAGACCTCTCCTTGAAATATCATGTTTATGCACTTTTGATTCAAGACATAAAAGATTTAATTGAGCAAGGAAATGTCTCGGTTATCCATACCCTTCGTGAAAGGAACCAATGTGTAGATTTTATGGCTAAACTCGGTGCTTTCTCTAATCTTGAGCTTCTTCCTCAAGACTCCCCTCCATCAGATCTTCTCTCTTTGTTGGAGAGTGATGCGGCTAGAATCTTCTTTTTGAGAGATCAGCTCTTTTGCTTTTTTTCTTCTGTTGTTGTCTTTTTTCTTGTTTTTCCTTAGCATTGTAACCAAAAAAATATTTGAATTATTTATTTTATATTTTATGTAGATGTTAATAGTTCATATAATAAATTATGGTTTTTTTGGCTTTCATTGTTAATAACAAAATAAAAAATTAAGTTGTTGTATAACTGTTCATTGGAGTTAAGACTTTGGAAATAATGTAAGATAGATACCTACTTTGGAATAAATTCAATAAAGATGTGGGGATACAACTTTGGCTACATAACTTAAAAGTTTTGCATGCATTATATAGACGGTACTACATTATTGTGTTTTTAATGTACCAATTTGTTTTAAAATGATTTGTTTATTATTTTCTAGTAAAAAGTCGTTTAGTAACTTAAAGTTTGTTCTGAATTGTGTTTAAGGAGGGTATCAAAATCACCCAAGAGTGCTATAGGACTGTATAAGTTTTTCATTACAAGACGTACTATGGAATTGCGTTTATAGCAGATGCTAGATGTTTGAAATTTCTAGTAGAAAAGTATGTTCTTAGCAAAAATCAGAAACCAAATTATTGCAGCCAAAACAACTAGCATCAAAATCCCGAATTAAATCATAAAATATAAGATTTTGCGACTTTCTTCACCTTCAACGACTCAAATCCATAGTAGAATCCTATAATGGGCAAAATCCATCGATTTGCGATTTTACGATTTTCTATAAACTAAGTCATTTATGACTATATACCACTTATAACATATATTTAGTTTTTTTTTTTTTTTGTTGGTAAAATCCATCGATTTTGATTGCGATTTTATAATTTCTTATATCGATTCTACAAAAGTAGTTAAGTAAAATCCTTCAATTTTAGTTGTGATTTTACAATTGTCGATTTTTCTCTTCTCTTTCAACCTGAAGCAAAATCCCGATTTTGACAACCTTTTTCATTAGAGCCTCAAATGGTCATAGTTTCACTGCTTTCTTGATAGTCTTGATGGATGACTTCATCCATTGAAACAAATATGGAGACGACGGGATTCGTCGCACTCTCTGATCAAACAAGTCTTTTTCCAATTTTTGTTGTACAGCCAACTTGCAACAGGAAGCCACACCAATAACCACCACTACTCCAGACAGTCCAAATGCATGTAGGAATGAAATCTTCAAGTTCATTCTTCTCAAACATTTATCTGTCAAGAAATAAACTCCTTTCTTCTCTCCCTTCCACCATTCTTTACATTCCAAACATTCAAGTTTTCATGCTCTAGTTTGAACATTGAATTTTTGTATCAAGACTACCAATGTGTTTGTTGTTCGTATTCGTATTCAGATTAACTTTTCTTTCCAGGACAGTTCCTGTTGGTCTTGGAAAGCTGGTGAAGCTACTTAGGTTAGAATTGGCTAACAATAGGGAATTCCAGACGACATTCCTTCTCCTTTTTCTACATCACTTTCTTTCATTGATCTGTCAAGAAACATACTCCATTCTTCTCTACCTTCCACCATTCTTTATATTCCAAACATTCAAGTTTTCATACTGTTGTTTTTGTATTTCCAAACTGTTGTATTTGGATTGCCAAATTCTATTATCTACCGAAGTTGTTACTAGGTTGAGTCATGACCAGGTCGCTCTCTTTAAGACGTTTCGTGGCAGTGCCCAAAATTGTGCAAGACAGACTATCAACCACGCCGCCTCCAGGATAAAACAAGCTCAGCTACAACTGTGCGGTTAACTACTGCACTGTAGAAAACC
>Ga0315915_1000451_pt1 | contig 41768 bp, 20 predicted proteins | sample MpolbnodulesMG_FD_207738 | JGI IMG/M metagenome (GOLD analysis project Ga0315915, IMG submission 207738) | Medicago polymorpha root nodule microbial communities from Los Angeles, California, United States - branched nodules | ecosystem: Host-associated > Plants > Roots > Nodule | place: USA... | reverse complement strand
TTATAGATATAACAGAGTGGTTGATTGCAATGAAATAGATATAATAGTGCTCATTGCAATAAAAAAAATTATCTAGATTCTTCTCTCAGAATGACTAAGTTAGCGACTCATCCCTTTTGGATATCTGTAAATCTACCGGAAGAAAGTAGCATTAGCAATTCCATGCTTTTTAAAATACAGAAAATGCTTTTTTATGTCTTCTTTTTTTAGGGAGGAAGAGGTATGAAAATAATGAAAAGCAAGTTGTCTATATATAGGGAAAAAAATCACGTCATGATCAATTTTGATTGGCTAATGAAAAATAAATGAGTCATGATTCATTTTGATTGGCAAATAAAAAATAAATGAGTCATGATCTAAGATGAGAAATTAGAAGATGCCATGTGTACTTTTAAAAAAAAAAAGTGCAAATGTATATAATAGAGATAGTGATAGAAATAGAGATATGCCTCCTAAATTTCAGTTCTACATTTTTTTAGTCTTCCTTTATTCCTTTTAAATTGCCTCTTGGGATTAAAAGTTTTAAAAAATTACATTTTTATTTTACTAGGGTCTATTTTACTATAAGAGTCGAGCCTTCTGTTTTATAAGAACGATCCTGATAGAGACCACATGCAAATCACCAACACATCCAGAAGCACGGAGTCAAAACAATTAACCAACACTTGCAATCTTTATATATATATAAAGCTACTTTAGTCTGCAGCTTCAATTTCCCTCCAAACTCCATTCATTAATATGCTCCATTTGGTTTTAAATATAAGCAAAATTTACTTTTTAGATTCATTCATTTATTGATGCAGGTGGTCCATATATATAAAGCTGCTTTAGTATGCAGCTTCAATTTCCCTCCAAACTCCATTTATTAAATAAGAACATTTTGGTAATTTATATTCTGCAGCTTCAACTTCCCTTCAAAACTCATTCCATTAAATGATGGCATTGTGGTAATTTTGCATGTCATGTTTGGTCTTTTTAGCATGACATTTTGGTAAAAAGATACAAATCTTATTCTTATTATTTGCAACAAATATGTATTTAATGCATCTCATTATCCTTTTCTGACAATGAGCAAAAAATCAAAAAACTTAATTTGAGTTTTACATCATAAAAAGTTGCTTGTCTATAATTTGAAGTTGAGTTTTACACATTTTTTTTATCATTTGAATCCATTAATTTGACAAATAGACACAAATACCCAGGCTAAATTTTTATAATTATGAATTAAACTTTAACTCTTCATTCTTTGTCCAGAAGTGTCGGCTTAATTAATAGTAAGACTGACTTTTTAATTTTAAGGTCTGTAGTTCAAATATCACACTGTACAATTATAAAACGGTCATTATATTGTGTTCTACATAATCAAATTTTCTATACAATATTTATTGGTAATAAAATTTGAATTTTACGGAAGTTTTTTTTTTAAAAAACTCAAATTTTAGTTGAATGAGACATTTTTTATCAACAAAATCTAATTGTGAGCTTTATAGGATAAAATGTTACATGTTTGAAATTCAAAAAGTTTAGTTTCACACATGTTTTCTTCTTCCAATCACTCATTCTTCCCGATCACGCCAAAATATATAGTGTTCACATATTCTATACACCAACCACTTAGATTATGATAGTCCCTAAAACTTAATAAAATTAAGGTAAAAAATTTACAAGTTCTCTAAAAATCAAAATTGACTTGATAATTAAAAGTTGCTTTGAAAAAACATGATGGTGTGTTTTACATAACTCAATTAAGAAACAATAATATGTGAAATTTAAATTCAAAATTTATATTCTATTTTTTTTTAACTTCATAGAACAATTAAGATTACTACTAGCTGGTTCTAGCTAAAGAATACTCAAAAGAGGGGCCACGAAAATTACTCTTTAGATAGAACGTATCAATTTTGTCAAGAGGCAACGAAATTATCCATTGATCAGTTTATGAAATCAATATCGCCAATTTAATTGGCCACGAAAAAAAAAAATTAGAAAGTATTGAGGCCACGAAAAAACACATGGATAATTTAGGTAAAAGGAATGAACATCTACCAGACCTTAATGTAACAATGTCACAGTCCAAACTACCACTATAAAAATGCCACGCCTTAATTGTTGAATGAAATTTTAAAAATAAAAATAAAAATTAATAGTTCATTTAAAAAGAAGCATGAAAAAACAAATGAACATCCGTGTTTACTCTCAACCTTGTGAGTTGGCAATTTTTCTATTTTGTTTGTAAAAAATTGACTTTTGAGACCACACTTCTTCTCTCCTTATTTCCAGCCAACACTAATCATCACTCTCTTTATTTCCGGCCATTTTAGTAAACTGTAAAAGATTATTGGAGACTCGTTTTCCCATATGAACAAAGAAAATCATAGTCCAAAAATTCAATATGAAATGTTTCCTCCTAATTTTGAAGTGATAAGAAAGTTTTTAAAATGAATAATGAGAGAGAATAAATGAAATTTGTGGGAAACAAAGATGAAAGATTTGGTTTTTACTTGAATTTCATTTTTACTAATATTAGAGAATACAAAGAGATTGATTTGGAATTGATTTATGTTATTTAAAATTGATCACTCAAAATCTTAACTAAACTATTATATATATTTTTTTTGACAAAATTATATTATATTTTATTATTATTTCCTTAATTTCACATTATCTTAAAAAATATATTGCACTAATGTATTTTTTAATCCATTTAAACTTTTTCATCGTAGATCACAAGAATCGGGGTGTCCGGGGTTCGAACCCACTCTGCATATAATAAGTAATATCTCTACCAATTGAATTAAGTTCATGGAGACAATCACCTACTAATTTTAATAGTATAAAAAATTTACGTTAAAAAAATGATTTTTGAATATAGATTTGTTAAATTGTTAAAAGTAACACTTTTGTATGATTTTTGAATATAAGTTTGTTAAGTTGTTTTTCGACGGAAAGTTTGTTAAATTGTTAAAAATACACTATATTTTTACTCGAGAGGGTAGCAATCTATCTATTACTAGTAAAATTCTTCAAAAAATAAATCTATTACTAGTCAACGAATTTTTAATCAAATTCTACAATAAACCCATAAATAAAATACTCTAAAAATCGATAGAACAAATATTATTTGGGAAATGTTTTTTTTTATGCAATTATTTGGGAAATATAAAAGAAATATTACCTCGGAAACTGTGTATTATATTTTTTTTAAGTTGAAAAGGTGTTTTTTTCAATGTAAATCTTATTTTTTCTTTCTACATTTTGTTTCTTAACCAGTATTCCAGAACACCGGTTAACGAGACCCATATTATTTTGATCGGTCTCTATGTAACAGTATTGATAGGCATGTTTATAGGCAACAGGGTTGGCGCCAAGCAGACCATAGAATTTTCCGCGTTGATGTTTAGCACGGTATGTAATCTCTATCAACAAAATAAACAGTACGTAATCCCTTTTTCTGTTTTTTTTTATTGTACTTATGATGAGGGGGCGATAATATCTATTTTCTCTCTTTTTGGAATTTTCTTCGCTTCCTTTCTCTCCGTACTTTCTTTTGTTGACATTTGGTGACTTCCACATTAATTCTGTACGTCTCGACGACTCATGTTCGTTCATTCTTTTCCCTAAAAGAAAAAAAAACGTTCGTTCATTCTAGGAGGCTTTCGGGATTTGGACTATTTTTCTAATAATTTAATTAACTTGAGATGATATCAAATTTTAACAATTACTATTATTGTCATGTGAGTTAAATGGTTCATTAATGGAAATATTAGCGTTCATTGTTGTAGCATTTTTTTATCCTCACTAACAATAAAAAATAAAAAGTGTTACATTTATAATATTTGAATTGTAAAAAGTGTCGCAAAATTGTCTAGATTAAAAAATTGTGAATTTAACAAATTTGTCTTTGCTTAGACTTCATTCATATTTAAATTAACCAATATTAGATCAAACTTTATTGAGAATTGCAACTCTAAATATGTTCTCATACAAACATTTGAAATTTGATTTCATAATAAAAGTGAACTATGCAACACAATTTGAATTAATAAAACGATTACAAGTTTTCATCCAATGAAACATGTACTCTATAAAATTTCCCATTCTTGCAACCATATTATCAGCCTTCCATTTTATTTTCTGCTTGATTCTTTTTGCTCCAAATGCTGACGCTTTACAAATTTATTTTACTAGTCTTTCTTCTTCAAATCTTCTCGCATACAATGTAACAACAAAGATGAAAGGGATCAGGGATATCATACACACAGGCAATATATATTTCTGACACTCTACTAGATAAAACCTTTGCCGCTTTCAACTTTTCAAGCATTTGAGTTTCTGAAGGCAATATAAATAAAACTGTCTTTCCATCAGATTCATAATGAGAATCACGGCCAACTTTATGTATGTAAGATGCTACATTCTCAGAACAATATACTTACATAAACGAAAGAGAAAAGTTATTCGAAACATAATACCAAACTTTCACCTTCCAATACCCCCACCTGCCTTAAGACTTGTACCGAGACAAGAAACAAGAAGACACTCACTTGAACAACCCAGTCAACTGTCTTATTAAAATTAAGGCGTCTTGCAGCCACACCAATTGAGAAGAGAACCGAGAGCTTCTCACAGAACTTGGAATATATTGCCATTCTTTTTATTTGTTTCATCCTCCCATGAAGGAACTTTGACAATATGCTAGGGTGAAATTTCGTAAATGCCACAAACAAAAATCTCAAACACAGATTTTAGAGATGTGAATGGTTAATGTTATGAAAGATGGAATTAGCACCAAATACACACATGAACTTGGAATCTTTTCAAATGGAATTCGTTATGCAAATTCTCTAAATTCCTTTTAATCACAATATTCACAACCAGCACATGTGAAAAATAAGAACAAAAGTTCCATAAATGCATGTTAAGGGCCTTCTTTGGTTGTATTCTTAATTTTTCGTCTTTTCAAATGGAAACAAACTTCTGAATAAAGACTTGTTGAAAGAAGAAAAAAATTGAAAAGAATTTATCTACGAGTTTTCTTTTATGAAGTTAGGCATAGAGTTTTTTAAAGCAGTCCAAACCTAGACAGCAACACACAAAGTGCAGAACACAAAACAATAGTCTTACCTCGTTAAATTTTGCTCCAGTGGTGTGTATACTTGTATACTACTCCCTCCGGTCCCATTTATAAGAGACATTTTGGTCAACAAAAGATAATGTATCTGGTCCAATTTTTAAATCAGATACATCAATTTTTGTTGACCTAAATTTCTCTTATAAATAGGACTGGAGGGAGTATTTTTTTATTCCTCTCACTACATACCTCAGAGGTAATAACTTATCAGACGTATGAATCAGTGTGTACTTTATTCCCTGCCATGAATAAAGAAAAAAAGGTAATCACTAACGCCGCAGAAGATTTGGAAGGAAATGCATATACTAGTAAAGTAATAATTAGATTTGGGTATATTGAAACCTAGTATGAGAACTAGCCTCGTTTAAATTAGCAATTAGATTATAACAACTTCTCAGCTAAAATGAATTTATAGGTCTTAACCTAAGAAAGTTTAAGAAACAGATTATGATGGAAAAGCTAATTTCAACTTATGCAATAAGCTATTGTTCACAAAACTGGTAGATTGTGTAAGATTCTTCAAACATTTTTCTTCTAAGTCTAGTAAAATAGTTTATTCGAACGTTCTTGGGCTTTCTGATTTCCATTTATAAATGAAACTGAGGAAATTTGGATATGAGCAGGGTGAAGAAGAAGCAATACATCTACACTTGAAAGGTGCATAAACCTGGCTCTTACATCAACTACACTAATAAACTAAAGGAATAATTAATCGCGATATTTTACCTTGAATTGAATTTGTTTTGACAAGTTGAGCACATGTTATCAATAGTGACCTTTGAGCAGCCTGACATAAACATGGACTGAAGACATCTTATTAACATGGAACCTACAAAAGAAAGACAGATTTAATAAATAATTAAAGAAACTCAGAAAAAGCAAAATAACATACTAACAGTTATGGCAGCAAGCATAAAACAAAATCAAAATATAATTCGCACCCAATTCTTTTAACAATGAGATTTAATAGTATTCAAATCAGATAACAGGAGTAAAATTGAGAGGAAAAATGATAATCGATGAGAATAAGCTATAAACATGTGATGAGAGAAAGAAAAAAAAATTGCCAAAAGACTCTATATTTTTCATATGAGCTTATAAGCTATAAGCTCAGAATCCCGTATTGGCAAACAGAGCCATGGTATTGCTGTAACATCATAATTATTGAATCACAATTCTAAATAAACCTAACAATGAGCAACAAAAACATCACCAGAGAAATAAGTGCAATCCCAATTTCTAAACACACTGAAATGAAACTATTTCTGACAAATTAATAATTGTTAATCTGAAAATCATAAATAAATCAGACTAAGGTCATAAGTGTATTTCATCGCAACACATAGAATTTCTGAAAACAAAAGCAATTCACCAAATTGGCTAATAGGAGATGAAAATTAGGGTTTACCAGATGTCTTCGATGAAACTGTATTTGACTAGAGTTTCTCGTTCTCGATCTTGTCAAGATCCAGGAAACTGTATTTGATGAGTTTCATCAAATAATTGTAAAATTCGATGAAAATCCTATCCCTCACTGAAACTGAATTATGAAGCAATCGAAACCTAATAGAGTTTTAATCACAAATCAGTTCAAACCTAATTGCAGTGAAACTTAATCATGAATAAATTGAAACATAATAGAACCTTAATCACAAATCAGTTGAAACCTAATCAAACCTGAATTAAGGTTGAATCACTGTATGAAGATTTTGTATGCGGTGATGGATGAATGTGATGACAGAGGATGATGAAATTGACAAGAGAATCCAAAGAAAGGTAGCACAGTGATGAAGTCATGAGTAACGAGAGGATCGAAGAAGAAGAACGCAATCAAGTGAAATGAAATACGTGAAGCGTTAAAAAAATAGTAGATTCTTTTATTATCTGGCAACACTTTTTTTTTTTTGTGACACAGAAGTATTGGGCTCTAGCAACACGAAACGCAACAAAGCCCAACAAATGTTACAAAAACACTGCAACTAATTACATTTTTAATGAGTGTTACCCAAGGGGATGATACTAAAAGGGACATGTATGTAGCTCCCATGAAATTGGAACATAAAGATCAAAGAAACGAAGATTAATAACAATTCACAGAGAAAACTTAGGCTTAAACTATTGAGTAAATTATCCATGGTCTTAATAACAATGGGTAGAAAATAGAAAATTCACATCAACCGCAGCTTAGTTATTAGATAAACAAAAAGATTGAAAGAGAGCATAAGAAATAAGTGGTAAGAAATGTATGATATATAACATGACAGATTTGAAAATAAAGCAATATGGTTATGATTGTCACTAAATTACCAAAGCCTCAACTGTATTAAATTGAAATTGAAATTACATGGTAGAGTTTTTCTTTTGAGCACACTAAACACACGGTAGCATAACAATCAAAGGGAAATAAAAACAATGAATCTAAAGTTAGGCTCAGGCACCCCCAGTAGCAGCAAGCTTCTTCTTATTCTTCATCGAATGAGATCAATGAGACGTGTCTTAAAACAAAAAAAAACAAAAAAAGACACGATTAGTTTTAAATGAGAAGATTTGTTGAGAAGTAACAAACAAGAAATAAGATTAAAAAACACATACCACCAACTCTTTAACATAGTGTTCAACGAGTGCTCTGACTACCTGTATGCCAAAAATCCTTCCAAAGCGGACAGCAGCTGTCAACGTCATGGATGCCAAACGTTGCAGATATGATGGCTGCGGTGGTGTCGACACCTCAGATAAAGGGAGAAGAGGCTGAGATTGCAGTGGTGATGGAGGAACTGACACAACAGCCGCCGGAAATGATGGTAGTGGCAGAAAATAAACATGGAGAGAAGAGTTGGGTTGCAGTGGTGGTGGTGGTAGAAGCGACACCACTGACACGGAAAAGAGAGTGAGATGGGAGTGGCGGTGGAGTTTCGATTATCTCAAGAGTAGTTTGAGAAGGGTTGGATTGCAGTGGTGGAGGAGCTGACACAGCAGCCGCCGGAAATGGTGGTGGTCGCGGAACATGGAGAAGAGGGTTGGATTGCAGTGGTGGTGGAGCCGAGACCTCTGCCGCCGGGAACGGTGGCGGTGGAGAAACAGAAACAGGGAGAAGAGGATGAGAGGGGAGTGGTGGTGGAGTTTCGATCACCTCAAAAGTAGTTTGAGGAGCTGTTGGACTTGGAAGGGGGTGTGTCAGTGCTGCTTGAATTTCGATTTTCGTTTCAGAAGCTTTTGAGTGGTTCTGCAACAAGGAAAGCCATGAAATGATGGAAGAGGCTGAGATTGCAGTGGTGATGGAGGAGCAAAGATTGCGTTTGGTTTTTACTATAATGGGAACTATAGTCAAAAGATTTTGGGTTATACCATAGTCTTCCCTTTTTTGGAATATATATAAGCTTTTTGGTCATTACAAGCCGTAGTCAAACAGACTTAACAAAGGAAGTCACCGAATTATTTGACTTCCCAATCACACCCTTTCTCTTTATACCTTGGGTTATACCTTATACCAAATCAATCCAACCCGGTGATAAGCTAGTTTCTTTGGTTCGGTCATTGGAGCATAAGGCATAAGATACTTTTACAATTCAAAAACATAATTAATTAAAATTTAACGGTTGGACTACAGCTACCTTGTAGAAATATCTAATCTAAATATACTTTTTTAACATATATTTTTTAGGTAGACAAAATGACAACGACCATTAAAAACTTACATCCAGCAGCAGTGAGAATTTATTGCTTACCACTTTTAATCTACCACTGTGTCGAAGGAAATGAGAGCACAAGTTCAAATCTTGAACGAATCATGAACTTGATTCCTCACAACATTACTTGTTGGACAAGAAGAAAAAAAAGTGTTGGGCAGATTCTGTGTTAGAATTGCAGAAAGCACAGCTGAGTTGGTGTTGAGCCGTCAGTATGCCTCTCTCGAACAAATTCTCCCTTGTTGCCAACCTATCATGCAAAAGCCTCCAGCAGAAATTAAGAATTTTGCTAAAAGTATTTAACTTCTCTTTCTCATATTATTAATGAAGGATGATTTTATCTTTCATAGTTTCTCTTTCCCATACAAATTCCAGTTGCACACTGCTTAGTCATGTCATCGTAAAATTTGTGTAACATCATCACTTAACAATTATTCAACATCATGGATTAAAATGACTATTTCCTCTTAAAAAAAGAATATAGATTTTTTTTTTTTTGCAATATTGTTGGTGTCATTGAAATAAATAATTTGAAACCAAAAAACATTTATATTTTTATTTTTAATCAAAATCAAAATTTTATAGAATAATATCGTTTATAATTTTCAAACGTCACACAATAAAAACAGCGGAAAGACGAGACGGAGTGTCCACTAGTTTTATATAAAGAAAATATTATATTTGATAAAAAGGAATTGAATTGGTTTTAACAATATATTTTGAAAAAAAGTGTTATTATCAATCAAGTACGTATATTTTGAGGAAGAACATAACAATTGTATTGTATCATGAAAATATGAATTTATACACTTCCCTCATTGCACAATGCACAAACAAAAAATCCTTAACTACCCTCAAATCACTGCACACTCACATCCTCAAATCCGGTTCCTTGTTCTCATTATTTGGACACAAGCTCATTGATGCATACATCAAATGCGGTGTCATCACCGAAGCACGCAAGCTGTTTGATGAAACGCCCAACAGACACATAGTTACTTGGAATTCAATGATCTCTTCTCATGTTAGCCGCGGGAAGACCAAAGAAGCTATTGGGCTTTACAACAGCATGCTCTTTGATGGTGTTTTACCTGATGCTTACACGTTCTCCGCGATCTTTAAGGCTTTTCCAGAGATGGGTGTTTTACGTGAGGGGCAGAAGGCACATGGGTTGGCTGTGGTTTTGGGTTTTGAGGTGTCGGATGGGTTTGTTGCAACCGGCATTGTTGATATGTATGCGAAATTTGGTAAAATGAAGGATGCCCAATTTGTGTTTGACCGTGTTTTGGATAAAGATGTTGTCTTGTTCACTGCATTGATTGTTGGGTATAATCAGCATGGTCTTGATGGTGAAGCTTTAGAGGTTTTTGAGGAAATGGTTGGTAGGAAAGTTAAGCCTAATGAATATACTTTAGCAAGTGTTTTGGTTAGTTGTGGTAATCTAGGAGATTTAGTTAATGGTAAATTGATTCATGGTCTTGTTGTTAAGTCTGGTTTGGAATCTGTTGTTGCTTCACAGACTTCGCTTCTTACTATGTATTCAAAATGCAGCATGGTTGAGGATTCCATAAAAGTTTTTAATCAACTTGCTTATGCAAGCCATGTGACTTGGACATCTTTTATAGTTGGTCTTGTGCAGAATGGTAGAGAGGAGGTTGCTTTGTCGATGTTTAGGGAAATGATTCGGTGTTCGATAAGTCCAAATCATTTTACATTGTCTAGTATTCTTCATGCTTGTTCAAGCCTTGCAATGCTTGAAGCAGGGGAACAAATCCATGCCGTAACTGTGAAACTAGGAGTTGATGGAAACAAGTATGTTGATGCTGCACTGATTCATTTGTATGGAAAATGTGGAAATGTAGAAAAGGCAAGGTCTGTTTTTGATTCGTTGGCCGAGTTAGATGTGGTATCCATAAATACAATGATCTATGCGTATGCACAAAATGGTTTTGGGCATGAAGCTCTTGACCTATTTGAAAGATTGAAAAAGTTGGGACTTGAACCTAATGTCGTGACATTTATTAGCATTCTCTTGGCATGTAACAATGCGGGGTTAGTTGAAGAAGGGTGTCAAATATTTTCTCTCATCAGGAACAACCACAGTATTGAATTAACAAGAGATCATTATACTTGTATGATTGATCTGTTAGGAAGAGCTAAGAGATTTGAAGAGGCTGCAATGTTGATAGAGGAGGGGAAAAATCCGGATGTGATACAATGGAGGACGCTGCTGAATGCATGTAAGATTCATGGAGAGGTAGAGATGGCGGAGAAATTTATGAGAAAAATGCTTGATCAAGCTCCTAGGGATGGAGGAACTCATATTCTCTTGACAAATATTTATGCTTCAGCTGGAAAATGGGACAATGTGATCGAGATGAAAAGCGCAGGAAGAGATTTGAGGTTGAAGAAAAGTCCTGCCATGAGTTGGGTTGATATCGATCAAGAGGTTCATACTTTTATGGCAGGAGATTTATCTCACCCAAGAGCTCATGAAATTTTAGAAATGTTGCATGAATTAATAGAGAAGGTTAAAATTTTGGGTTATAATCCTGATACCAAATTTGTGTTGCAGGATTTGGAGGAAGAGAAAAAGATTAGTGCTTTATATTTTCACAGTGAAAAATTAGCTATAGCTTTTGCTTTATGGAAGACTTGTGGTAAGAATACTACTATCAGGATTTTCAAGAATCTTAGAGTTTGTGGGGACTGCCACAGTTGGATAAAATTTATTTCTTTACTTACTGGGAGAGATATAATTGCTAGAGATGCAAAGAGATTCCATCATTTTAAAGGAGGAATTTGTTCTTGTAAAGATTATTGGTGAATTACTAAATTATTATTATTCATCTAGCCCGTTTCTTCTTTTGGTTTCAAAGAGCTTAATGATGAGATACGCATACTAAGTGCGGAGAAGAGTGGTATTTTTTTATTTTATTTTTTTGTGACAAGAGAGAATTATAGCATTTCATTAATAATCAAATTTTGAATACATATAGGAATATTGATAAAAATACGGAGACTAACTAAAGACGTGGCTACTCGAGCAAGGTTAGAGTTTGTGAAAAAAGTCGAGAACAAATATTTACAATCTCTGATAGTAGCACCAAGGTCAAACTCATCCAACATTAATAAGGCCTCTCCAACATTAATATCAGTTAATGGTGAAACTCAGTTTTAGCCAGAACAAAGTGACCTTGATTATCTTTGACACAAACACCAATACCAAATTTATTTCAAGATGTGGAAAGAGAAGCGTCGACGTTGCACTTATAACATCATGTAGGTTGTCGTAACCGTACAAGACTGTCTTGGGTCTGGGTTTTAGTGTTGTACCTCACTCGAGCTTCTTGCGCGTACAGCCAACTTGATAACAAGCATATGCCCCGTTCGCAGACTGCATTCCTTTGAACAATTTCATTTCTCTAAATCACATAATTTCTTTGCTTCCGTATTGACTAAAGAGTGCAATCAAATACGGCATTTTGGTTTGAATTTAAAAGTTGCAGAATATCAGACTTGGCAGAATTCAAAACCTGCACCATACTTTTCCATATACCAATTCTTTGCCAACATTAAAACTGCACACAATTATTCGGACCATTCACACCTCTAAGCAACCAGACTCTTGTCGGTAGACAATTTCAAGTACATTCCTTCCTGAGTACATTCCGTTCCTTTTCATATTTCCATAGCAGTTTGTCATTTTGCACAGAATCAAACAGAGGTGTTTGCAACACTTTTCTAACATTATCGTGACTTACCAATCCTTTTTTAAACAAATGACTTACCAATCCTTGAAGCATACCAACATTCCAAACCTTCATGTTATATAAGATAAAGTTAAAAACTGTTAAATGATTCAAGACCGGATACAAATTGACAGGTTTATTGATCGATGTACCGTTGTAGAGCCAATTGTGCTCCCAAAAGAGAATGAGAATCTGTACCTATACTACATTTGAACCCATTAGTAACAACAAATTTCAAACTCCAAATGTTGTGCCAAACATAACTTGGGTTATGTTCAATACTTGAATCAAGGAAGTCCCTATTAGGAATGTATTTTGCTTGGAAGAGTGATATTGTGGCTTCGAACTCGCACCCTAACACGTCAACCCTTTTTTTGTCATAAAGTTTAACTCTATTCTGATTTCTGAGATGACAATTATAAATTAGAACAATGATTATAACATTTTTCAATCAAAAGGGTTAGCCTAGGCATATTGCATAGTGGTTGAAGTCAAAAAGGTTAATTTGTAAAGTTGGCAATTGAATTATTTGTTGATATAATTGTTACAATTTTTTTATTACAATTTTTAAGATTTTTGTATATCCTTCAAATTAAGTTAGATGCTATGTTTTTAAGTACTACTCTTTCTTTTGTTGATTCTTCAAAATTAATTTTGATATTACAATGACATTGTTTTACTTTCTTAAACAAAATAGTAAACAGTCAGATCCACATATCTGGTTTGATTTTCTCCAATGTTAATAGACTCAGACAGAATTTGAATTTTGAACAACACTAAAAATTGCACCAGCCTGGATTTTCAACGCAACAAAAAGCTTCATAGCAAATAAATAATAAATATAAAACTTTGCAGATGCAAGAATATTGAAAAACTAGCTGTTACATACAAAACTGTAACGTAGTTATTTACAGTGCCTCTCTGGGTTACTATAACTGAAGTAAAGGGAGTATACAAAACAAGAGTGAGTCTTGATCTTTGTTTGGTTTCACTTCCCCACACGCCCAACTTGTATTCAGATGCCGATCAGCCATGATTTACCAGAAGCTATAAACTGTAGCTTTGATCCTGATGCACATTGGACATTCATCTACCGCAGAAACAACCAAGCACTTAGAATCAGTATTGGATGGTGTGATGGCGTAACCAGAGGTCATACATGACCATATGGAAAGCATCATATCTGACTGGAGGCGAATTCCACTGGAAGTGTTTCTGAATCTGATACAACATGGCATAACTTTCTTGTGAGTTCCACCATATCAACAAATAATTCAATTGCCAACTTTACATATTAACTTTTTTTAGTTCAACCACTAAGCAGTATGCATTAACGACATAAATCCTTTTTACAGAATCATACAATTAAATTTTGCTCTATGTCGCTATATTATATTAATTCTTAAAATATGTCAACAAACATCTATATGACAAGATCTAATTAGATTGATTATGTAAAAAGGTTTTACACTGTCATTTTGCATAGTCTTTAATAAACTATTTTTTATTCAAATATTTTAAGTATTTTTTATTTTTTTTGGTTATATACCAACCTAACATACTGATGAGTGATGACATTACAAAAGACATAAATAATAAGAAATTCCAGAGTAAAAATTTAGGCATGAAGCATTGAAATATTTCTTGAACTAAAGTAATGAGAAGATCACCTTTACTAAATTATTATGAAGTGTAACAAACTCATCCTGCGATTTGTTTTTGAGGATTTGTTTAAGCTGGTATACATCACTCTCCTTGAGTACAACAGCAAATTTTCTCCAGTCAAGAATATCATTAAAAGGAAGGTCATAGTAATTTGACAATATCACTGCAAACAACATTAGCTTCAGGTCAGTTACATGGTTGTGTAAAGAATCATACATCCCAATTCCATCCTTACAGGCACAACATCAGAGTCCAAATTAAACACTCAATGATAAATCATTCAAACCAAGTTATAGTTTAAAAATCATGCGTGTAACAATTGGGCAGAAGTATACGTGCAATTCGATCGGTGAGGTATAATTGAATTTGAGATTTCTTATCACCCAAGTATATGTTCAATTGGATAGGTGGGGTATTATTGAATTTGAGATTTATTATCACCCAATAATAAAGTGTTTCGACACAGTGTTGTCAAATACTCCCTCCGTACCAAGTTATAAGCCATTTTGGAGAAAAAAATTGTCCCAAATTATAAGTCGCTTTACAATACCGATGAAGCATTAAATGCCACTTTTCCTACTATACCCTCAACTATTTACTACTCTCTCTTCTTTCAATTATTTAATTTATATTTCATATGCCATTAGTGAAGGATAATTTTGTAAAATGACCTATAATTTCATGTTCCCATACAATATTAATTACACTTCTTAATTTGTGTGAAATGAACAAAACATCATATAATTAGGGACGGAGCAGGTAGCTGCTATGGCGTAACAGAAGTTGAACACACCACTATTGTTTCGTGAAACGCTATTTAGTACAAAGTGATGTCAAATACCAATTATAGTGGCACTATAACGGTTGGTAGCTGAATTTGAACAAACTGTTATTTTCTGCCATCTGCCTTTGACAACACTGTTTCAACCTTAGCTAAGGACTCCTAAACTGTGATTCCAAGGCACTCTTTGTATTCCACAACTAACCCCCATCCCCTCAGCACAATCAAAAGGAAGGATTGCAAGCTGTAATGGTTGATGTGAAGGACTGGTCATGCTTCTCAGTGCCAATGGTGGGAATTCTATTCCATAAGGTGTTCCACAAAAACCCAGAAAAACAAACCAATTTGTAAACCAAGCTACACTACACCATAAAAAACTATATTATCAAAACCAGTTCAAGAACTTCAGCCTATTTTATAGACAAGTTCAGTGTCTGTAATTCAATATTGGGGTAAAATCGATTAACTGGTTATAACTCAACCAAAACTATCTAACAAGTCAAATAACAAATACTATACAAATCATAAACTCATAAACCTTAAAACCCCAAATCATAAGAACCAAAGCCATTCATCTAATGAATACGAGGCTATGAGTTGTTCACAAATACCGATATACTCTTTGCTAGAAACAGTAGGGGAGAGGTGATAGGACACTAGCACCCAGTAGATATGACGACTGAATTAGTGGGCCCAAATCACACGCCTCACACTCTTACACCTTCTAGAAGAAAATATAAGGAGGGAATAAAAGTTAGTTGGTGCAATCCCTGATTTCAAGGGACGGGTTTGTTATAAGGAGAGTTGGGAGGTAGGGGAGGCATTAAGAAAATAGCGGTGCTAGATATTACGAAAGAATTAACACAAGAAAAGCAAGAATGTGTATGTGTCATGTTTTGGATAAGCTAAATATTAACATGTCCGTCTTTGACAGAAATCAGGCACATGGTTGTGGTGAAAATCAACGGAGTACAACACTCTCTTGCATTCATTTTTTAATATTCCGTAACAATGAGCATTTCCCTTGAGAAAAATACTTTTAGTCAATTAGGAGAGAATTTCTCTGGATCAGGAACAAAAATGCTCTGGAAGGAGTCTTAGAACTCTAGTATCTTTTCTTTTCTGTTAAGTTTCTTCCATTGTAGAGCTTTGCTCACCACATTTCCACCAATAATCACAGTTGTTTTTCATTGAAATCCCTAAGTTCTATCAAGAGGCTTGAAATCAATGATTTGCAGACATTGCAGTTAGGAATTTTCTTTTGTTGCTTTGTGTAATACAATGTGAATGATATTTTGGTTCCTCCACTCGAAATTCAACGAAATTTCATTTCACTGGATGCTTGAACTTTTTGTTGTGCAAACTCGAATTGTCATTGCAACTATAAGTCAATTTTTCTATCCTTATGCATGCATAGAAAAATTATGTTTCCAGTTTATCCTTTTTAGCATTCAAATCTGATCAGGCATTTTGATCCCCCCAAAACATCATTTTTCACCCTCAATATTAGTTGATGAAATAATTTTGATTATGGGAGAAATTACCGGCTTGATATTAATGTTTTTATCTTATATAATTATAACTCTTGTGCATTTTTTAAGTTTATTTGGTTAAATCTGAAGGTTTAAAACTGGTTCTGAATCAAACAGGTTCTAATTTCTTTAGAAATTGTTTGTGAACTGCTTCACAAAAGGTTAATCGGTATGAACAAGGATAGGGATCACATATGTTGTTAACCAATAACCGATATACAACAAATGCAAGGTAAATTAACATGACAAAGGACTAGTTTGGCTTGACTTGTTTGAACTTATCTACTGGCATAAACACTTGTGAGGCTGTTTGAGAGAGCTTATGACATGTCCTTAAGCTATTTTCAGCTTATTTCGATAAACTATCCAGGATAGCTTATGAAAACAATTTATAGCTTCTATGAAAACAATTTAACTTTATTTTACCTTTTGTTATAGAAATAGCTTAAACATAAACACTTAATTTAGTTGTTTATCCAAACAAGGCCAAAAACTATTCAGGAATAAGTATCATGTTCGTATATGCTTGCATTGTCATTTGTCATATAGGCATGCAGTTTTGAGAAGCTCAATATAAGCAACCACAAAATTAAAAAATTACAAAATATCAGAAAGATTTACTTACCAGGTATGCATCCATAATGGATAGAATCTGCTATTCTAGCACTATTAACCTGTGATCCACCAGGGCATATACAAAACTTACTCCTGTAAAATCTTTTCTGGTACACTAGATGCCCGGTGGCTCTACTAATTCGGTTATTTGAAATGTCAAGTTCTGTGTCATTTTCCCATACACGTGCAAGAATAACTCTAATTTTAGAGTTACGGTGACCAGCCCAAAATCCAAGACCAGTCCTGCAAACCACACATTTATCAAATTTTCACAATGGAATGTAGAACTATTGTTTATTGAATATTTGATCTTCCAGAACAAATTATATATCAACATACCAACAATATTTGTTTATCTTATGAAATAAAACATCCACACCTAGTGGGAAAAGGTATTGTTTTTCTTTGCTGTATGAAATAAATTATCTCGGCAACATTTTTCATATCTTGGGCTCTTTGAAAGTAGTAATTATTACTCCATGGAAAATATTAAGACCCACAAGGTTCATAATGTTAAACCAGGTCAAACAAATTTTGAACTTGACGTACAACTATAGATCATTTTAGAAACTAAAGACTTGTGTACTGTGAGTGAGTTTAGATAAAGGACCACAACAAGATTGACACGAAACTTAAAATAACATGATGATAACAATCTAAACAAGAAAAGTTTAATCCACAAAACATAATGCGAACCAATTTTAGTATAATAATCTAGCTAGATGGAAGAGGCAAAAAAAAAAGGTAAATCTGAAGAGGCTTCACCTATTTTCTACATCATTCCCTCCAGCTGGAAGAGCAAATGGCTGCAGCACTTGAGGGAGAGCAACATCTTTGTGTGGAATGAATCCAACATCATAGCTTGGGGAGCACACTGCTCGAATGGAATTCTTCACAAGTAATGGAAGTCCTTCTGTTGCCCTTACACCAACATCATGACAAGTGACAAAGAAGTGATCAGCACCCAAGGTTCTGTTCCAATAAGGATACTTGGATATCAAGCTCTCCACGTAATTTTGTACAATTATCGTCATATTGTCGTAAGATGTGCCCTGCATAATATTCAAGCATGAGACTGAGTAGATTCCACCTAGAAGCAGGGATTTGCACATCCAAGCTAAACATTCTAACACTTTCTTACTACTAATCATTTCCTTTTTAGCTGTAAATTTACAGCCTCTTGGTAACAAATTATGAACAAACAATCAATTATTTCAATCTCAGAACTCAGAAGCAGGGATTTAAAAGGCACAACTTCTGTACATTAACCTAGATACCGTTGCTATGGGTTTTCATTAAACAGATGCAAAAATACTCAGAAAATAGTTAACAGTTCACACCTTAGAACCGGTGGGAAGCAATTAGTGACAGTTTTGGTGGTTTTTTAGTGGGGAACACAGCATAGAGGACATAAGAATCTAGATGTAAGTTTTATCCTGTTAATAAAAGCCCAAGACGAGACCACATTCAAGGCAATGACAACATCTAACTTTTTACTGATATTCATATAAGATGTGCCCTGCATGTTATCCAAACATGAGACTGACTACATTCCACCAAGAAGCAGGCACCTAAACATCCAGGTCAAACATTCTAAACCGTTCTTATTACTTATCATTTCCTTTTTAGTTATGTATTTATGGCACCACGGTAACAAATGGGCAGCCCGGTGCACTAAAGCTCCCGCATATGCAGGGTTCGGAAAGGGGTCCCACCATTTTAGTTGTATTTATGGCACCACAGTAACAGATCATGAACAAATATTCGATTACTTCCATCTCAGGAGCAGGGTTTTAAAAGGATAAAACTTAGGTACACTACTATAGAATTAGACACAGTTACTACAGTTTTCCACTAAACAGATGCAAAGATACTCAGAAAACAGTTAACACAGTTCACCCCTTAGAATTGGTGGAAAGCAATTGGCGACAATTTTGGTATATTTTCAGTGGGGAACAAGGTTTTAAATAAAGGTCCTAAGCCCAAGACCGAATGAGTTTTTATGTTGCCAAATCCAAAATGCAGCCGTGATTGAGGCCACATTTAAAAACGGTTCTACGTAGTATCAAGGATCACAGCGCAAACACAACCGTTAACACTATTTAATACCATAGTAGGAAACAAGACTAAGGTTTTATGCAATCATCAAGATTTTTTATGCCTTTGCAATCACAACACACTGCGATTCAGACTGCATTTAAGTGTGATTCTCCACGACAATAATGATTGCAACTAAAAACCAAGTAATAAATCACAGTATTGCAAATAAATAGGAAATCCAAAATGTGATTGCTATACCTTTCCACGCATCTTGTGACACGAAATAGGAATGAAAAACAAATGAGCCTGATCAGGATCAAGAGTCCGAAACTGACTCTCCCTAATATTCTGAAAGAAATACCCCTCACTAGCATACTTTCCAGTAAGCTTCCTCGGTGTCTGATAAAAAGTCTTGGAATCCCCATCTGGATATATATAAACCTTGAACTTCTTCTCCATCTCCGCGAAATTCAACTTGAACACTCGTGGCGAATGATACACATCACCAAATTCATCACCACCATCATCTTCCTCCTCATTTCTTCCAGCATCTACCACCTTCACATTAACTGGCACCTAAGAAACAAAAAACCAAAAGGACTATCAAAAAACCATAAAAAAAAAACGTAAAAAATGGAAAATTTAGAAATGTGTTGGGTTTAGATTTTAATTTTTGTTTACTTCATCTTCATTTTTTCTTGAATCTACAAGATTTGCAACTGGTACTGACACCTAAGAAACAACAAAAAAACCAAAAGGGTCATCGAAAAATAGAAAATTTGGAAATGGGTTTGGTTTAGATTTCGATTTTGTGTACCTGAGATGAAGGGGTTGAGTATTTGAGAGAAAGATAGGTGAATGAAAGAAGAGTGAGAATTGCTAGGGTTAGGAGTGAGCCACGAAGAGAGAAGAGAGTGTGGAATGAAGATTGTTGTTGATTTTGCTTCACGGAAGACATCATCAGCAATGAAGAAGAAGATGATGATTCAGATGGATCTGTGATGTGAAGAAGAAGAAGCTTTGCTTGTCAATGGAAACTTCTTTAACTGTTTCATCTCTCTCTGCTTTACTGCCTTTTTTCCTCTTCTTTTTTCCATTTACTCAAAAATAAATAATCACTTTTAGAAAAAAAATCACTTTTGGAAACTGTTATTCTTTGCTTATGTTTTGTTTTTATTTTGATGATCAAAAGTGATTATAGAAGTTGGAGAATTAATTTTACCAATGTTTGCAAGATTTAAAAGTGGTTGGTTTTGTTTGTAAAATTAATTCTACTTAAGTTAGAATTTATGGCTTTTGTCTGTTACAATTGTTCTTAACTTCTTTTTTTTTTTTAAGAAAGAATTGATTTTAGCCTTTAACCTTTAGTTTATTGTCAAATCATATTCAAATATAAATCATTTTATATTCAACTCATGTTTATCAAAATCAATTTTACATAAAAAAATTCAATCAAAATCAATTATTGTCACCATAATACCAAACATTCATGTTGTTAATTATAGTTTGTTTTAAACAAAATAATCACTTTTCAAAATTTTCTTCCATTTGTTACTAATTTAAAAAAAAATAGAACTAGAAAAGAAAAATCCATCAACTACCTCAAATGAGAAGTTGATTTTAGCATCTTCTCGTAAAATCATTTTTTTTACAATATGTTGTAACAAACAGAAATCTAGATTTGATAGCTAGTTTTTGTATAATTTTTTCCTCTTTCGATTATACTATTAATTTAAAGTATTAAAATATTAAATTTTGTTGTTTTCTACTCTTTGAATAATACCTACTAGTAAAATGTATGTTCAGCAACATCTCAACACTAAAGTAGAAGATAACCTACACCAAAGTATCTCATCATCTTATGAAGAATAGAATGAATGTCATCTCTAAAATCTGAGTTTATATAATGATAACATTTAAAGTTGTACTCTACTCTCAATATCAAGTGCAAATCCAATGACTCCAACAACCCTTTTTGCAACTAATCTCATCTTAAACTCCATAAAAGGAACTTCATTTCAGGTAATGAAGTTGGCAAAATCTGAAAAATCAAATATTATAAAATGTCCAAAGAATCTCACGATTCCAAGCATAGTCCAAAATAAGATGGATGATTATAAAAAAAAAAAAAAACTGTTGATTTTCTGTTTTTTAATTTTAAAGGAAAGTCATTTTAATAATGAGAGTTAGATGTCACATCAATAAATTATGTCACAACAGCATAAATTTTGAAAGAGATTACAAGGGAGACTGCTAATTATTAAAGTGAAAACATAAAATATCAAAATCACTAAAAAATAGTGAGGACCAAAATCACACAATCGCCATACTTGACGAAAGATTATTAACGGCTGCTTACCATAGCAACATCATATTCCAGATGGAATGTTCTCATCTTGATCAACTAATCACGAACAGCCTTCCCCATATCCCCACCAACATTGTCTTGAACTATTTCCATGAAGGAGCAAGGTTAAAATTTTATTTCAATCACTATTAGATTCAATGTTGACAATACAAAATGTAAAAAACATTACCTTTCAAACTCATGTGTGCATCCATAGCCACTTGATCCCTTGCAAACATAACAAAATTGTCCAATCTCGACATGCTTTCTTTATGAACTATTAAGATATAAACTATTAAAATGTTTCGTATTTTTAAGTATAAAATTTTCTTATACATGACAATAACGATTTGAACAAACTATGCAAATTTCATGATTTACATTCTAATTTAAAAAGTTTTACTTTTATTCTAATTTTATTTCACTATTTTACCTATCTTCTACTTGATTTATTTTTCATTTGAGAGTGCCACAAACATTACATGTAAGTAGTTTACTTCACTTATTTGTTAATTTTATTCCATTTTTATTTTTTGTATTCAAATAATGCTAAAAAATATTAAAGGCTTAAGTGCATTTTTTTTATCGAACTTAAATGCAATTTTGATCCCCCTATTTTGAAAAAGTTTTAACTTTTAATCCCCACATTTCTAAAACTAGATTTTTTATCCTCCTATCTTATAATCCTCGGGAATTTTTTTGTCCCCCGCCATTTTTTATAATATGGCTAAGTTGACTCCAAGTCATTGACCAATATCCATGTCATTCCATAATAAATGATTTTATTTATTTTAATTTCAGAAAATTAATAAAATAAATTTTGCTGAAATCTGGAATTAAATGTGGAACCCTAGAATTTGGGGTTCAGCCTACTTTCTCATTCATTCATAATTTACACCTTCAATAATTTTCTTAATAATCACCCAACATTGCCATCTCCACACTCTTCTTCCTTATTCAAACCATCATCGCCCAACACTTTCAAGTTCCAACTCATTCATCTTTCTCATGCAAAGCTTCACTGCAGATTTGGATCGTTTCATACCACAATGATAGTGAAAATTTGGATCTAGTACGAGTTTGACAATGTAGATGTCGCGATATGATTCGTGTTTGGTGGCGAACCACAAGTATGTCGATGCGAAATGGTGGGGGACCAAAAGAATCTCAAGTATCGTAAAATATGAGGACCAAAAATCTGATTTTATAAATATTGAGATCAAAAGTTAAAGTTTTATAAAATAGGGGGATCAAAGTTCCATTTAAGCCAATATTAAAACAATTAACCTAAATTCTTGATTAAAAAAATTATATTCTAAATTAAAAGCAAAATCAATATAACAAACAATCATATCAATATATTCTATAATATTTCCTTAAATCATAATAATCATCAATAATAATTCAATAAACTTTCCTCGTGCTTCCCAACGTCTAGTGAAAAAGGAAATATTTTCTTTTTAATATAAAATATCTGCAACAACCATCCAATTCTCAATTCCTCTATCTGAAACCTAATTCAAACAAACAACAACTACTTCCAATGACTGATTTGTCGAAACACAAACATGATATTTGACGCCGATAAAGAATTCTTGAAGAAATAGGCACATGAAGTATTGGATCTTTAAAGAATGATACAATACAACTTATCATGGTTGGCAAGAACCGCTTAGGTCTACCAAGAGTGATATGAGAAATTTCTTACATGAAGCGTTAAATTATTCTGCACACATAGAAAATTTACTGACTTAAGTCGCCTATGCTAAGGAGAAGTTGAAGGGTTTACTTTTGGTTAAGAGGGTTATGGTTAGGAAAAAAAATAAGTGTCGGAGGTTGACTTTGTCGGTCATGCTATGGAAAAGTTCTTGATCTCCATGTATGAAAAGATGAATGATCTTGTTAATGAGATTTCAATGGCCAATGAGGCTAATAAGGGTAATTATTTTAATTTTTCTAAAATTGATGGAAAAAATAATTTATTAATTCATATTTCTATTTAATTTTACACGGAATAATGAGTTCTCGCACACGTCATTAGATGAACTTTACTAGTTGTTGAAGGGTACTTGCAAATTGTATTACTATCTTGTTGTGTGTTTGTAGTGTAGATGTGTAGTATTTTGTTGCTACTGGATTTATATACATTTCAGTTGGTGTCTCAATCATTATATAGGGGCTTATCATGGTTGAATTTATCGTAGTCGTTGGTTGCAACATTTTAAGTTTGTGATATTGTGTAAATGCTTGGTTATTCTGTTTTTTGGGTCGTTCTATGTAATCTATTAGGAATATTAAGGAAGATGACTTAAGTTATTCTTTATGATCTATATGTGGGTTCTCATTTAATGGAAGATGATAATGAATTATGGAGCTATAAAAATGGTTGTTTAAATAGTTCTTAGGATCCAGTTGATGCATTTAATGCCTGGATATTCTAAATCATCTAACATGCAAGCTAAGATACCAAGATATATTCTAAAGGACATGATCTTTTGTCCATGAACAAAGGTATTCAATATTGATTGAAATAGTATACTTCATTTTGAATATAGTAAATGAAATGCCATACTTGTTTTCCAACCACCAATCCATATAAAAGCTTCTTATGAAGTGCTTAACCATTTGGGGTGAAAACATAGACAAAACATCTTTCTTTGGACAACTTTTGGTGGGGTAGAATATCGTTCAAGGTTACTAGAGCAATGTAATAGTGTTTTTATCGGCGGGTGGGGATATAAGTTTCATATTTATGGTGGTTTTCAATTTTAGGTTTATGTTGGCCTGCTTGAATGCATCTCAAAACAATTTTTTAGTTTTCAACAGTTAAAGAACTAAACTTGTTTGATTATAGTGTTCTGCAATAATGTTTTTAAAAACTCGTTAATTTTGTTGTTCTTAAAAACAAAAAAATTGGAACAACCAGATAATGTTTTTAGTTTCCAATTTTGATATTGTCTATCCTAAATCACATTTGAAAACACATAAATAATGGTACAATTTGTTTTCAGTTTCCAATTTTGCTTTTTTCTATCTGAAATCTACATTTGAAAACACAGGAATAGTGGTACAATATTTTATATAAAGTTAAAGAAGTATTTTATTTACTTATTATCCAGTTCAATAGTGTTCTGCAATATTGTTTTTAAAAACTCGTTAATTTTGTTGTTTTTAAAAACAAAAAAAATGGAACAACTATATAATGTTTCAAGTTTCCAATTGTCTATCCTAAATCATAGAAATAATGGTACTATTTTGAAAACACAGAAATAATGGTACAATTTGTTTTGAGTTTCCAATTTTGTTTTTGTACATTTTGTTAAGAAATATTTGTACATTTTGAAAACAATTTATGAAATATTTGGTAAGACTCTGCATGAAATATTTGTTTTTGTATACTTTATTCTATTTGTGTCTTGACATTTTATGTCTTTGGTAGTGGCCGAGGTTTGAATCCCGGACCTTGCATATTTTAGACATTGTCCCAACCAACTGAACTAAGCTAGCGAGGACTGACATTTTATGTCTTATATCACTTTATTTCACTTATTTTTTAATTTTATTCAATTTTTTATTTAAATAATGCTAAAATATATTAAAACAATTAACTTATATTCTTGTTTAAAAAAACTTATATTCTATATTAAAAGCAAAATCAATATAACAAACATTCATATCAATATATTCTATAATGTTTCTTCAAATTATAATAATTATCAATAATAATTAAATGTTAATGTTTTTATATGCGGGGAATATAAGTTTTACATTTATGGTGGTTTTCAGTTTTAGGTTTATATTGGCTTGCTTGAATGCTTTCTTAAAACAGTTTTTTTAGTTTACAACAATTAAATAACAAAACTTGTTTGATTACAGTGTTTTGCAATATTGTTTTTAATAACTAAACTTGAATAGCCGGTAACCAAATAAGGAGTGGAGACGTGGACCAATATATGAGCGTGTGTTTATTGGCGTGCGACAAAACTTTTGTCCGTAGCATTTCTCTTTTATTTTATTACATTTCAAGATTTTATTCAATATTATGTGATCCACATAAAAAGTGCTTAATTGAACACTTTTGCTCCGCAAGCAAAGATTAAATTTTCTCCCAATGCTTAATGAATTAAACATACCCATTAATAATGATCTAAACGGAATTTTTTTAGTTTAATAATCTATTTAAAAATCTCCAAATAGTTAGAGACTTTGTAATATTGTCGATTAAGTGCAAAAATGTACCACATTTATTTATGGGTCATGTTAACGTGTGTTTTTAGGGCATAAGTTAAGAATCTAAACGAAGAATTAAAACATATACTTTGTATTGAAAAAATAAATTTTTATACTTTTAAGACATTGAATATACGATTTTCAAAATTAAGTTTCTAAACTTGTGCCTTGAGGTCCCAAGTTAACCTTTCCCTTTATTTATAGCTTAGGGAGTAAAATGCAAAAGTTAAACGGTCCATTAATGAAAAGCATCAACGGTAACGAAATTCAAAATTGAAAGAACTCACCGCTCTGAATCTCTCTCAAACGAATTTCAAAATGGAACCGATTCAATCCAACCAATTTCACAATGACCCACAAACCCTAATCCCAAACCAACAAGAAGATTCAGTAATGGAAGATGCAAATGATTCCTTGTTCGATTCTATGCTTGTTGATTCAAGTTCAAAACTCATTCAAAATGGGTTCACCAGATCTCAAAATTCAGGTTAGAATTTCCCAATTTCACTTTATAGTTTTTATGATTCACGCATTACGATGAAAATATGTAGAATTTGATTCAATTTCCCCCCTCTTTCTAAGTACAATTCCCAATCACAGTTAAGAAAACTTGCTTTTCAATCTGGGTTGTTTGAAAAATGTGTTTTTTTTACAATTATTGACAAAAATGTTGGTAAGTAAATTAGGGTTAATTGGGGTTTTAGAATTATTGTTTAGGTTTTGATAAATTGTAAATCTGGGTAGTTTGAAAAATGTAACACTAGAACTAGAATATTCCAAGAATTACGAAAGGACTTAAGATTAATGTCATGTATTGATTTGTTAAATTGAGTGTTCGCTTTTAATGTATATATTTTGAAGCAGAGGAGTGTGTAATGTTTGTAAATGCGGGAGGGGAAGCGTTTAATGAAGGAGCTGATGGAGTTAAGTTTCTGAGTGACACATGTTTTGACGGTGGCAATGTTTTCCGCACGAATGAGGCGATAGTGGAAGGTGGAGATTACCCGTCGATATATCAGTCAGCTCGGGTGGGAAGTTTTAGTTATAGAATTGATAACCTTCCTCCTGGACAATATCTTGTTGACCTGCATTTCGTTGAGATTATTAATGTAAATGGGCCGAAAGGAATGAGGGTGTTCAATGTTTACATACAAGAAGAAAAGGTGAGCTTTTTCGCAGAACTAATGCTTTGGCATTTGAGAAACTTGTAGCTTGAACTCATTTTTTAATTGTAATATTATGGCTGGCAGGTTCTATCTGAATTGGATATCTATGCAGCTGTTGGAGTCAACAAGCCACTACAGCTGATTGATTGTCGGACCACTGTGAAGGATGATGGGGTGATTCTCATAAGATTTGAGAGTTTAAATGGAAGCCCAGTTGTTAGTGGGATCTGCATTAGGAGAGCGACAAAAGAGTCAGGTACTTAATTTCTTCAGTTTACTGTGCTTGATTAGTTTTTTCAGTGGTATTGAAGTTACTCAGCAATTTGTTATTGTCTACGATATTTTGTTATACAGTTCCACCAGTGCCAAGCGATTTCATTGAATGTAACTACTGTTCTGCGCAGATTGAAATTCCTTCATCACAGGTTAGAGGTGTAGACTAGTTGATATGTGGCTGTTTGAAGTGTCAAGTATATTTTGTTTTTCCTGATTTTAATTGGAATCTTTCAGATAAAAGTTATGCAGACAAAATCTACAGCTAAGTATGAAAATAAGATAAAGGAGCTTACTATGCAGTGCGAGCTCAAAGCAAAAGAATGCTACGAGGCTTGGACGTCATTAACTGAAATGAGTAGGAAAATGGAAAAAGTCCAGATGGAGCTTGATCAAGTGACATTTAAGTCACTCACTACAGGTATTGCATGACCTTCAAACAAGAAACATAGAAATCATAATCTTAGACCTTTCTCAGCTAGATTAATTTGATTTGTCAGAACAAACTGCCGAGAAACAAGCTGAGAACCTGAGGAGTATTTCTAATAGATATGAACTTGATAAGAAGAAATGGGCAGAAGCAATTATCAGTTTACAGGAAAAAGTAAAGGTAAGTGACAGAGTTTAGAGTTACTAACTTACTATAATTTTTTATAATTCTTAGGAACACATTAAGAGTATCGACACTAAATTTGTTTTGCAGTTGATGAAGAGTGAGCAGTCTCGGCTTTCCTTTGAAGCACATGAATGTGTTGATTCAATCCCTGAATTAAATAAGATGGTTTATGCAGTACAGGAGTTGGGTATGCTTCAGTTACATTGTTCATTCTCCATTTTTATTAATTAAGACTGAAGATTTGTACTTTTTTTTAGTTTTGAAGTAGTTTGAATCGTGTTAAAGGGCTAGATTTTTTTTATGCAGTTAAGCAGTGTGAAGATCTTAAAGTGAAGTATTATGAAGAGATGACACAGAGAAAGAAGCTCTTCAATGAAGTTCAAGAGGCTAAAGGTATGTTATTGTTATCATGTTTACTTATTCTATTTAGTATAAGTAGATTTTGTTTCTATTTGACAAGAATTATTATAAGTCAAAGGCGTTAAATTCTAATGTGCTTCTGTTATGAATACACAGGAAACATCAGAGTTTTTTGCCGTTGTCGACCATTGAATAAGGTTGAAATGTCATCTGGGTGTACAACAGTTGTGGATTTTGATGCAGCAAAAGATGGATGCCTTGGGATTTTGGCAACTGGCTCCTCTAAAAAATCATTCAGATTTGACAGGGTTTATACACCAAAAGATGATCAAGGTATGCGTAGAATGTGATACAAGAACTCTGTTTGCTTGACAATCATTAATCATTATTGTCATATTAGTTCGCGGTTCATATTATTATCATTACTAGTTACAAACCCACACGGGTATGGGGAATGATTTAACCTGATAATTGATTGAGCAAAATGATTACGTATCTTCAAAAAAAGTTGTTTAACTTGTAAAACAATAATAGTATTTAACCGAAGTTGGCATTGCGACTTGTTAATTGTCATAGCAAAAGAAACAATAGTTGGAAATTGTTTTCCTTGACAAAAAAAAAAAGAAAAGAAAAAACCATCAATTTAACAACAGATGAAATAATGCTATCTAAACTGAGGTGCATCTCGAAGGATAGGGAAAAGAGTTAGGCATAACTAATGCCCAAACTAAAATATTCAATCTTGACTATGCTAATTAGTGATGGCCATAGCAGTACTTGACATATCAAAATCAGTACAATCATTTTAACATAATATATAAATATAAGGTTTTTTTAGAGGAAATAAATTTAAGGTTAAATATTTTTTTACAGTCCCTATAAAATTAAGACATTCCAAGTTTAGTCCCTGTTTTAAAAAATAGGTATTCGAGTCCTTGAAATATTTATTTCTTAGGCCTATTAATCCTCCAAATAGGTGCCAATAGTGCATGAAATGAATGTGGTGGACTAAAATATCAATTTTTTAAATAGTTACTACACATGGAAGGCCTAAACTTTGTAGGATGAAAAGCATATTTAACCTGTAAATATAAAACAAGTTATTGCATGATTAGTATCATCAACCCTTGTGACTTGAGTTTTTGAATATATTCCATTATTTTCATCTTGTTATCACATATTGATTGTCTTGATACCCCCTGCACATTTTTTAATATATTCCATTAGAAGAAAATGAATATGTCAAAATGGTTACAATCATGCATAGAGGCAAAATGCTATTGAATTTCTACTAATGAGGTGAGAAGAATGATGTGGAAATTAAATTTCTACTAATATGTTACTATAGTTCAATTGTTTCAAATCAGAAAAAACATCCAACTACAACCTTTTAAAACCATATATAGACCAAAATATAATACAAAGGTGTTGCCAAAGAAATTAAATCAGAGAATTCTAATGTAAAGGGATCAAAACCTGTGTACCTTTCCATCAAAACAGAAATGAATTTGTAAAAAAATCTTCCAACGAGTCATCGTCGTCGTTTCCTGAACATGTTTGTAACCGTGTTGTATGGTTGTTAAATGGGATTGTGTAGTAACTTCTATATAGACCAAAATATATTATGTACTATGTAAATTACAATAAAGGATAAAGGGCTTTAATGAAGTGTTTACTCCATAAGATTGAATTTGAAGGAATGGAGAAATGAGGGTAGAACAAACCTTTGTTTATAAGAAGATAAGGAATGGAGAGAAACCGAATGGAATTGTTGTAGAAAAGAAACAAAAAAAAAACTTCTACTAGCCTTCCGTTCAGTAACCGATATTGAGTTTTTTTTAATAACGGAAAAAGGATAGGAATTTAAGTTTAAAACAATGTGATTAGATTTGTAAAAGGATAAATTAGTAACTTTGCTGGTATATTATATTAATTAATAGTTTGTAGATTGTTGTTGTTGTTGTTGTTATTATTATGATTATTTACACAATTGGAAGTTTTCTAAAAACAGTGTTGGTTTTGTTTAACAGTTGATGTTTTTGCTGATGCATCATCAATGGTAATCTCTGTGCTGGATGGCTACAACGTTTGCATCTTTGCTTATGGACAAACAGGAACAGGAAAAACATTTACTATGGAAGGAACAGAGCAAAATAGAGGTGTAAATTACAGGACTCTTGAGCATTTGTTTAGAGTTAGTAAGGAAAGGAGTGAAACTTTTTCATACGACATATCTGTTAGTGTGCTCGAGGTTTACAATGAACAAATCAGAGACCTATTGGCTACGGGACCAGCATCAAAAAGGTAACCTTTGTTGAGTTTGTCATTGATATTTCATTTGTGACAGTTTGGTATAGTAAAGCTTTGTCAACCATACTAGAATGTGAAATACTACTAGTTAACTATGAAAATATGGCAAACTAAAATGAGTTGCGTTGATATTTCATTTGTGACAGTTTGGTACAGTAAAGCTTTTTCAACCATACTAGAATGTGAAATACTACTTGTTAACTAGGAAAATATGGCAAACTAAAATGAGTTGTATTGAAATTGTTATTAGGTTGGAGATAAAACAAAATTATGAAGGACATCATCATGTACCTGGTGTTGTAGAAGCCAAGGTTGACAACATAAGTGACGTGTGGACTGTACTGCAAGCTGGAAGCAATGCTAGAGCAGTTGGAAGTAATAATGTTAATGAACATAGTAGTCGATCTCATTGGTACCAAGCTAATGCATTTTCCCTATTTCTTTACAATTTCTAGTCTATGAACTATACATCACTGCTAGTTTTTCTTTTTCTATACTTACCGATAATTACTACTTGTTTCTTGTTCAGCATGCTATGTATAATGGTAAAGACTAAAAATTTGATGAATGGTGAGTGTACCAAGAGCAAGCTTTGGCTTGTAGATTTGGCAGGCAGCGAGAGACTTGCAAAGACTGATGTGCAAGGAGAGCGACTTAAGGAGGCACAAAATATTAATCGTTCTCTTTCTGCTCTTGGAGATGTGATATCCGCTTTAGCTGCCAAAAGTAGTCACATTCCGTATAGGTATACCTATTAATTACTCTCTTTACTGTTACCAATCTTGATATGTAAATGTTAGTTTCATCAATGCTATTTTTTTTTTGTTGGATATTTCAGGAATTCTAAGTTGACACATTTACTCCAAGACTCACTAGGTATGTCTAGCTATTGCCGCTTTCTCTGTATGTGTTGTTTATATGTTAGGAGTAAGATCCAGTTTTTGTAGGATTGCATTGGTGAAGCTTGTTTCATTGTATGTTTGTATCATATTGCAGGAGGTGACTCAAAAACTTTGATGTTTGTACAAATAAGTCCATCAGACCAGGATGTCGGTGAGACTCTGAGCTCACTTAATTTTGCAACTAGAGTGAGGGGCGTTGAGTTAGGTCCTGTTAAGAAGCAAATTGATACAGGCGAACTTCAAAAGACAAAAGCAATGGTAGGTTGCTGATCCTTACTAAAACGTATTAAATTTTTCTCTTCATGCCTTATGAACAATTTATGATGAATTCTTCCTTATACACTTTGGCATAGCTTGACAAAGCACGAAGTGAGTGCAGAAGTAAAGAAGAATCCTTGAGGAAATTAGAAGAAAGTTTGCAAAACATTGAGAGTAAGGCCAAGGGAAAGGATAATATCCACAAAAATCTACAAGAAAAGATTAAAGAACTTGAAGGCCTGATTGAGCTCAAAACATCCATGCAAAACCAATCAGAGAAACAAGTTTCTCAATTATGTGAAAAGTTGAAGGGAAAAGAAGAAACCTGCTGTACTCTTCAACATAAGGTTGTTTTCTATTCAAGATTATTATTTGACATGTGTCTCATCTATACATTTTTTAGTAACATTGGTTGTGTATCATGGTTTTGGTCTTATAGTTTATAAACTGCAAATTTCATTTAAAGTTTTTCACAAATGTACGTATTACAAATGATAGCTAGTGTTTGAAGATATAGTTATAAATAAGTAGCATTGGTTCATTGCTTTCGTTACTGAGACATTTGACATTCATATCTAACAAGACACATGCTTATACTGAAGGTCAAAGAGCTAGAGAGAAAAATAAAAGAACAACTGCAGACAGAGACAGCAAATTTCCAACAGAAGGTTTGTAACACATTTGCAAAACTGCTTCCTCCACTCTTCTCTAATTCTTTATTCTTGCCAAAACCTTAGCATGAAGAACATGCAATCATAAGATGCATGTATTGGAGAAAAGTTTGTCCTTCTTTGTTTGACTGAAACAATTAGTTTGGTCTGAAAAAAGAAGTTAAGTCAGTTCTTGTATGTTATTGCAGGTTTGGGATCTAGAAAAGAAGCTGAAAGATCAGTTGCAAGGGTCTGAGTCTGAATCTTCCTTTCTAAAAGATAAGGTTGTCAAGCACTAGAATTGCTCATGTACTGCGATATTCTTTGCCGTTGTTATGGGATATTTTGAGTGACCTCTTTTTATGTTCATTGCTTCATATTCTTTAGATCAAGGAGCTTGAGAGAAAACTGAAAGAGCATGAGCAGAACTTGGAATCCTTGCTAAAACAACAGGTACTAATTTGTTTCTGTTGCACACTACATTTGAAATAATTGTTAACAGTCATCTAGAAGCTTATTATGAGTGAAGTAGAGTAATAGTAATAATAGTCTAATATGTCTAAATCTCCCCTCCATACATTGAAAAGGAGTACTATGCTTAATTTTTACCATTTTCTATCTCTGGCATCTGTTGAGTGAGTTGTTTAATTTATATTAATTAATAATTCATGTGGCAACATGTCATGGCAGATGAAGGAACTTGAGGAGAAATACAAGGAGCGAGAGCAACAGTGGCAGCAAACTCATTGTTATGTTGAAGCAGTAAAGGCGGCGGCCACACCTGATATAGGTAAAAGCCGCACAAGTGATGAATGTCCAAATGATATTGAGAGTCGCATTTTATGTAGTTCAAACTCGGTAAACCGCCAGATAAGTCAAGGTTCTGCTTTGTTAAAAGGGACTGATTCTACTCAGCAGATGAGAAACAAAAGGCTGTTAAGAAGCAATGACATTGAGAACAATTTAGTCGGGCCACCGTCATCCACTTTACGCGATAGAAAAATGACAAGGAAATCTGATCCGCCTAAAATTGTAAGAACTGGTAGGCTAACAACAAAACCGCCGGTCATTACTAGTCAAGTTCCTTTGTCTCATAAGAGAGCTAGCACAAGCAGAGATCAGTCTCAAGGAGTTAAAGAGAGGGATAGTAAGAAAAAGATATGGTCAAGATAGGAGATACATCTCTCATGTAACAACAGCTGCTGATATTGGTTATTATTTGTGTGTAATTTTTACTTAGAATCTCCACCTTTTCTTGTGATGGACGAAAAGCATGATTTGAAGTTGAATTTTATTGTGTCTAGAAAATACATTATACGAAGTCATGATTGTGTCATATTAAATGAGTACTACTATACTCTACCTCAAAAATTATAATATGGGTGGTATTGTTTTGTAATTATGCTTTACTGTGATAATGTTATTTGTGCACATATATAATGCTATCTCCATCTATTCCCTATATTTTGACTACTCTAACGTGACTAAACAATTAAATGAATAATTTCAGTATTTACATAATTCAGGATTGATTATACATTAATCATGTTTTGAAAAGGCAATGAAATTCATTGTTATATAAAAGCAACATTTATAATGCTCTCCTGCACTAATAGAAGAATACTTGTAATTGCTTCCACTTCTCAACTGGCTGCAATTCCAACTGACTTGCTGCTACACTCAATTATTGAGGAAACGCTCAATTTAACACTTCAGTAAGCTGAAGTTTATGGATCAAATATTTCTTTTTGCGGGAAAATATATTTAATTTCTATCAGTAAGTTAAAACATCATTTCATAGAACCAAACATAGTAATAAAAAATATTTTAATATTATATTAATTTGCCTACTGTGTCAAAATAAATAATTTGTTTATATCACCATTTTTTGTTTATTTAATTCTTTCCACCTCTGGTTTACTTTTGGACTACTGAAAGAATTCAAAATCGACAACATATATAGGCACTCCATTATTAGACTTCTTGCACTTTTCTCCAAAATCACACAAATGTTCATTTTAAACTTGGGGGACCAAAATCGTACAAATGTGAAACTTTGAATGCCAAAAGTGCAATTAAGATTTATATTTATTACAACAGTATCATGTAACTATAATTGTGTGGTTTATCCAAGAGCTCTTGGAAGAGATGTGAATGGATGGATTTCTTTCTGCTCAACTCTAAAAATGCAACAATGTTAAATCTCTTAAGGGAATATTTTGACACTCTTTGAGGTTCTATCTAATTCGGGAGAATAACATATACAATTGCAAGTAAAAGGATACATAGTTCACATTAAAAGAATTAATTGTGTGGTCTCATTAGTGAACAAATAACTACAGATTTTAAATAAAAGAAAAACCTCTCAAAAAAATAAAAATTAAAAAATAACGGTATGCTTTACATTACAGCTTTAGCATCCTCTTGTCATGGGAAATAACTGACATGATATCTCTTAATAAATTAGATATGATTTTTAATTTTCATGAAAAGTACAACTAATATTTGAATTTCAAATGATATATCTATTTGAATAGGTTAATTTGGAGGAATTGAATGATATGTTTTTATTTTTTCACGGTAAAATAAACTTCATTCATTCAAAAATTAAAAACTAAGAGTACTATCAATGATCGTGAATTAGGAAATTTTCCATCCACAATTTAGATCACTACAAGTGATTAAGATAGTTAAATACTCACTAGAGATATTGTTGATCTAATACTATTGCAGCGCAAGTTTCTTTTTTGAGGAATTTTTAGCAGGATTTCAACACATTCATTTTTGTAAATGAAATCAAGAGGTTTTTTCCCCCTTAACTTTTTAGAGTATTATTTTTTGACAAATAATAAATTATATTGTAAGTTAAAATTTCTATATGAGAATATGACATTGAATGTATTGATTGTCATTCATTATTGTAATTTGACTAGAGAGAGGTTTTTTATTTTCTGAAAGTATTTCACGTTGAAAGGGTTTATGAATAGGACGTGTCAACAATTTGTTTCGAAGAGGACATTAAATCGAAAATTGCCCAATTTATCAGTGGATTTTTATTATTTTTTAATCATAGTTTAGTTCACGTCCTTTTGAATTAGGTTGAAACCCAAATTAAATTAAGGTTAGTTCTATCAGATTTTATATTTGACCGATTGAATTAACTAAATCATAATTTATAGGTTTGCTTATTTGATCTCCAATTCAATTTTAGTGTAGAGCTCTTCTTCATTAGTCATTCCTCGAAAAATCCAGGATAAAAGTAGAAAAGGGGAGAGAGAGACAAGAAGCTAAGAAATATATGACTCAAATTTTTCTTTTATTGCTAAATCATCTAACCATATAGTCTCTTAATATTTGATATAGCTGCAACATAAAAAGAAATCCTTATATTCCTACCCACTTCCACCAAAATGAGCCTTTAACTTCTTCACTTGATCAAGATCAAGCAAAGTAGTTTGTGCAACTAAATTAGAAGGTAACTTATTGGCAAACAAAAGAAGATCAAGTTGTTGAACAGTAGGATTTTCATTACTATAAGCAGCAAAACCAGCAGCTGTTCCCTTGCCAGAGTTAACTACAAAATGCAACATTCCTTGTGGAATAACGAAAAGATCACCCGATTTCAATGCTTTGGAATAAAATGAAGTCGGTGTCACAAATCCAACAGTAATTTCACCTTGAACTACTATTATTAATTCGGTAGAACCCGGATGAGTATGCATTGGAGCAAATCCGCCTTCATCTATGTTTACACGCATCACGGAGATTCCAAGTCCGTTAATGGCTGGAAAATTGGCAACACTTGCGGTGGTGATTCCAAGTTTGAAAGAGTTGCTAGTGTTTCCGGCTACAAAGCCGTGAAAGACGAAATCGTCCGATGTGATATTTGCTAGGGCTTTGCATGGATAGCCTGAAAGAGAGTATGAAGCCTTTAAATCCGCAACACAAAAATCATTGATAGAAGCATGCGAAATGGTGAATGAGAAAAAAGTGAAATAGAAAAGTATGTGAATAATCTTCATCTTATACTTGGATGATGATTATTAATTATTGAATTTGGTGTGAGGTAAGGTTGGAATTGGCTAATTATTTATAGAGTGGTAGTAAGGGGTGAAAATTTGAAAGAAATCATTCCAGTCATTCCGTCATAATTTACATTTAACATACATATTCTAATTCTAACTTTACTTTTCTCCTCATATTGACTGTTGTTTTGGTACATTCCTAAAAAAAAAAAACTTTTTTGGCACATATTGACCAACATTAAATGACTGATGCTCTACAAAAATATAAGACATTGTAAAATACCTAAACTATTTATGGTTGAATAGCTAATTGAATAATCGAAATTAAAACTGTGAAAGTGTCGAAAATCTCTTGCAGGAATGCAACTGTAATAAATCTTTTGAGAGAGTTTTATAACTTATTACAATCCTATCTAATTTAAAGAATTAGTCTCTACAATTACGCGTCGTGAATATGATTCACATAAAAAAAACTGTCAAAAAGCTAAAATTCTTTATGTTACAATCTTTACCATCAACTTCATAACATATATATTCTATTCTCGTCAAAAAATATATATTCGATTCTTAAAAAAACATATATATTCTAGTTTCTTTATTTTTTCTTATATAAATAGAACTTTACCCCTAAAAAAATATAAATAGAAATTTATTTCTTTATTCTTTATGGTGTTCTCTATAGGAGTACTTAATCAACAAGTAGATAAGGATTCATAGTTATCATTCACCTCCTTGTATATAGGAAGGAACTGTGCAACAATATTTTGAATAGCATATCAGAGGCTCCTCTATCACTTGGCTTATATTTAGGAGTTAGTTGCTGGTTAGTCTCTATATATACAAACTGATGTAAATCAATATGATTTATTAAAACATACAGATTGTTCATTCTATATTCTCCTCATCTTTTTCTTTTAATAGAATGTTCTCCTCATCCTTGACCAACATTAAACAATTTTCTAATAAACATAAATAATCTACCTGTAATCTATGCTTTTTTAGGGACTATAGATTCAACCAATTTTGTGTCATCTCTCATTCAAGGTAGCAGGTTACAACAACCCTCTCTTCTCCTTCAAATTGACAATCTAGTATACACAAAGTCTGAAAAATGACCATGTATAATATTGATATTATGAAGATTTGGTAAAATAATAAGTTTAATACAAAATATAACATGTTCCATAAATGTATCTCAAGTGATAGCTACCATGAACATTATGTGTAAGGTCGGGGCTAGAACTCTGGATTCCCCACTTCTTTACACCTTAAAAAGTATGAATTTAACCACTAGACTACTTGACAAAAAATAAAAAATATAACATATTAAAATTAATATTACGAAATGACAAAGATTAATTATGTTTGAAATAGTTAAAAAAAATTCGAATAAAAATAAATTAAAAGAATAAGTAGTAATAAAAATAATAAAAATAATCGAATATCTAAACACATCAAATGATATTCAGTTTTGTGCGACTTTTATTTTAATAATTCTTTTTTGGTGTTTTTTTGTTGTTGTTACACACACACAAAATATATATAAACCCTTATGTAAAACTTGTCTCAATAAAACCAACTGTGGATCAGTTTAAATGGTAAGGAAATTTGGTTGGAGGGAAAAATTGACCATGTGTGCTTTTTGATGGGGATTAGTCTATGTTAAGCGATGGTAGGAACTTCATATCAATGTTATGGTAATATAAAAACAAATAAAAAACGCGTATCATAAAAGAACATATAATTGGACTAAAATACAGAGTAAATAACTAAAGGTAAATAGATAACGAAGGAAAGACACATTCATTGGTTTATACTAATTAACTATCCAACCGATAGTTAGTCTAGTCCTCCCTTAACACATATATTTTGCCTTCCTCGTAAGAAGGATTTAATCCACTATAATAAACCGGTTATAACCACTAAGGTATCTCTTATCCCCTAGACTATACCTTAGATTTTCATAGACAAAGATCTATGTCAAATAAGTCCTTTGCTACTCAAAGATCATGGTTTTAGCAAATTGTTTGAGACGCCTACAAAGCTCCTGATTTAACTTAAGTCTCTTCTTTGTGTTCTAAAAAATCCTAGTCCGACCGTCTTTTAATTTGAAAATCATATTGAACAATTGTAAAACTTGATTTCCAAAATCGAGCAATTAAAACTTAGAGAGGGTCAAAACAGAACAATTGTAAAACTCGGAGGGTCATAACTGCATCCAAGCCTAAAAGTAAATGCACACCCAACATATATTTTTAGAAGCCGTAAGTAAGTTATAATAGACTTCAAAATAATTTAAGTGAAATAAAATTGATGGTAGAAAAAAATTTAATCAATTTCTAAATTTGAAGTAGAGACTAAAATCAAACTGCCCACAAAAAATTAGAGGCTATCACCACACATTGCTAAAATTAAAGGACTAAAAGTATAATTTAATAAACTAGTTATAAAGCCATGGATGAACTGAACTATAGTTCTCGAGTGTTCTAAGAAAATATGTTGGTCTTTGTTTGTATATGTGGCATGCATGATGTTCCTTTATGATACATATGATTGCATGTATTTGGTTAGTGGAGGAAACTATCGAGTGATTAAAGTATGGTGGGGGCCAAAGTTTTCGGCGTAGTATAAGGAATGATGAAGTATGGAGTATAGTTTTTGTTCTCGTACATGTCATGAGCTTCTTGCACTATATGGAAGTTGTAAAATGACGGTTTGCTTGCACACACAATATAATACTAAATCCAACAACTTATAAAAAAGTGTCTCTCTCAAATTCACGTTAATCACGAACTTTCATGTTCTTGGTTGCTTAGTTTCTCCACTCTTGCGTGACTCATGTGATTCATTTGAACCCCCAACAAAATAATACACACACAAATTGAAGATTTTCCCCTTGTTCATTTACTAATTTGTCAACTTAATTCTAGATTATCATGTCCTCTTCCCTACAAACAAATTATTAAGACGAAAAAAAAAGTGAGTTTTGTACTAAAACTTTGTCTTTTATTAGCACTAATTGTTAAGAGTCCAATATTAAAAGTGATATGGTCTAAACAAATATTTATAAGTTGGGACGGTCATCAACACACAAATTGATTTGGTAGGGTTATGTTAGGCCTAAACACAAATTTTAAGATGATATCAGAGTCTATCTAAAATATTTTGTATAGTTATGTTAGACCTAATTATATATTTTAAGACTAAATAGAATACATAAAATAGAAAGAACTCAATTTTTTTTTCTAATATTACTGTGAATCGAGAACAATATTAACTTAGTGATATAAATCAGAGGAAATATATGAAATCCATCTCATTTTTGTCACTGAATTCAATGACCAAAGAATTAGAGATAATCAAACTTCTATTTATTTATTTAACTTTGATCGTTAATTCTAAACTATGGTTTTTTGGTGGTATCTGGTGTTTGAACCATGGATCTTACATTATTGCATATATTATGCATTGTCACTATTAAATACAATGTACATGCAATCAAATGGTTAAAATCAAATCAATAGTTTTAGATATTAAAAAACTAACGGAGGGGACTAAATTGACTAACGGAGCAAAATAAGAGGGACCAAAATGTTGATTTTACGAGTTATGGGACCAAAATGTAAACAATAAATTACTTAGGGGACCAAAAGTCCAATTAAGCCTAAACTTATTTGTCATATATTGACATTTTGGTCTCTACAATAACTATAGAGAAAACATTTTTATTAATAAAAATTATCAATAGTCAAACAAAATGGGTGATAGTTTAATACAAATAGCTTCTTTGTTTACATTGAAAAATAATTTGTTAGTCTATTTAGAAAATATTCAATTATGAATATATATATTTGACTCGTTATAGCTTAATTTTATAGAGATTGAACATATTTAACGCTTAAATTTAATATACAAAGTTTAAAAAAAATGTTAATTTTTCTTTGCTTTAAAAAATTATTTGTAAAAATTACGTTAACTTCGCCGATGAATAGAGGTAACCGCACCAACACATAAGAGACCTCGTGCATTTGTTTGGGACTACCCACCAAGATGACCTAGTTAGCTTTTAGTTTTTAGGGTTAAATATGTTTTTGATCCCTATATTTTGTCCTTTTTTGACAAATAGTCCTAACATTTCAATAAATGTTTTTAAAATCCCTACATTTTTTCTTCGTTAACACAAATAGTCTCTGCTGTCAAATAATTAACGAGAAGCTGACGTGGCAGCTAGTGAAAAAAATGAAGGGCCTAGCTATATGCCTCATTTTCGGTATGTATACATATATTACACAAGTTAAATTATTTTGCACTTACATTTTAAAGAAGTTTGCATATTTATCCAGTAATTAAAAAGTTTACACAAATTTTCAAAATATTTACCTAACAAATTATAATATTTAGATATTGTTTATTATTTTTTAATTCTTGCTAGACATTCATTAATTAAACTGTACAACTATATGCGTAAATTTGAGTAAATACGTTTTACACAAAGGGAAGATTGCATGAAAGTATATGAGTATAGATATACGTGAGGAATGAAGGAGTAGAGAGGTAGTAGCATATAATAATGCAAATCTTTTAACACATTTGTGGGGTCTAAGTTCTTTCGAGCTAACAATGAAAGGGAAGAATAAAGACGACAAACAAGCAACAAAAGCAACATTCACTCACTGCTTTGCTTTTCCTCTCTCTGTACATGACACACTGTTGCAATGAGATGTCGATATTAACTAGTCGAGATACCCCTGCTACAGCATGGGTAGCGCAGCTTCGCCGCGCTTATTGGTAGGGCTTGTTGGAAAAGTCTAATGAGTAGTAATTAGAATATTAGTATTTATATTAAAATATGATAGTAGTAATTAATTAGAATAAATATAGTAATAAGAATAATGAAAAAATGAGTTCTATTTAAATTAGAATATTAATATTTATATATCAGTAGTAATTATTTGATTAAAGTCTACTGAGTTATATAGATATGATAATAAGTGAAATTAAAAAGAAAAGGACCAGATATGGAGTATTTTAATAAAATCTTGATTTATTTTATTAACAAATATCATAATTAATCTTTAAAACCGAGTTAACAAAGCAAATATCATTCTTTGGATAATTTTGGTAGTGGAGATTTTATAGGGAGTTTTTTTTTATTTTTTTTATAATATCTTTATAAACTTATACTTCATTTTATTAGCAAATATCAGAATTAACACTCAAAACTAAGTTATCGAATCAAACAGAAGTATTAGGCAAGGACAATACAATAGGTTTGTCGGTCGTTAAGTTTCTTATGTATTTGTATACCTTTCATTAATGTTCAAATTGGATCCCGTGTATCAATTATACACTCTTTCGATAATTTTAGTGGTGAATATTTTATAGGGAGAGTTTTATTTTTATAATATCTTTATAAACTCATAGTTCAT
>Ga0315915_1000450_pt1 | contig 41907 bp, 20 predicted proteins | sample MpolbnodulesMG_FD_207738 | JGI IMG/M metagenome (GOLD analysis project Ga0315915, IMG submission 207738) | Medicago polymorpha root nodule microbial communities from Los Angeles, California, United States - branched nodules | ecosystem: Host-associated > Plants > Roots > Nodule | place: USA... | reverse complement strand
ACAAAATATTTGGGGTCAAGCCCACTCTAAAATCTATTTATTTGTGGGCCTAAAAAAGCTCCACTATAAAGGTAAAAAAAAAAAAATTCTCGGTAAAAAAGAGTTTTTCCAATAAAAAAAAGTTTTTTTCGGTAAAAAAAAAGTTATTTTTTTTAAAAAAAATGTTTATAGAAATTTTTGAGCTTTGGGGCCTTTTGATTTTTTTATTTGTGGACTTGCATGAATATGGGCTTTTTAATCTTGTGAATTTTCAAGCCCCCTTACTATGTGGGCTGGGGTCTAAACTTCAAAGCTCCATGATATTGACACCTCTATAAATACCACTTGATAAATGTGTATAAACACCACTTGATAAAAAAACAAAAAATCTTTCGCGAGGTTTGCTCAAATCTCATGAGAAAGTTTAGAATTTCATCAATCATGAACTTATGTTCATGAGTGTCAAGGAATTTCAGATCTTTATAATGTTTGGTGATGGTATTTGCATTTTTTTCCTCTATATACAGCCTATAAAAAAATAAAAATAATGAAGACCCATTTTAGTTCCTAAAAAAATTTGGTGATAAAATCTGATTCTTGGGAAAAATAAAAACAAGTTCTTGTAAAAAGATAAATTGGGACAAATTATTCCTTGGTGGAACCACTATGGAAAACTGAGCAATTAGGCCATGAAGATAATTAAAAAAAGAATAATTTGGTCATTTTTGTACTTTTCTTTTTTATTTATGAGTCTAATTTTATGTTAGTTCGAAAATGAACAATTGATTAAAAAACAATTTGTTTTGATACTAACTATTGGTGTATTTCATTATCATAAATGATTTCCATCAAAAAGAAAACCAAGAGAAGCAGTTTAGTTGACACAATGACTAGCTTCTCAAAAAACATATGAAATCCTAGGAGACAATCTCATGATGTCTAAGCAATTGAACCACTTGTTCCTTAATTTCCAAAAGATAATGTTTGAAGATTTTAAAAACAATGTCACTCATTGCGAATCTCCATCCAAAGCGGGAACCAACCTTTTTGTTAAGCAAATTCAATAGTCATCTTAACACAAATATGAGGATGATATATGATATTTTTTGACCAAAAAAGAGGACGGTATTTAAAGACTAAATTGATGGCCATCAAATTAATATTGTGGATGGAGGGAGTAGTTTTTTTCACGTATTTATTTTTATTCAAATAGTTTTTTATGCATTACACGCGTATTTGTAAATGTCATTTTATTTTAAAAAAAGAAAGTCAACCCATGCATTTATTATTTCTTCCTTCTTGCACATTCAAAACCTGAAATAATAATAGAGAAATACTAATACTAAGTACTACTCCACAATGACAATAATAATAGTGATCAGATAACAGCTTGTTGTTGACTTTATATTAATTTATTTATTATATATATGCATGATATTGTGTTTTAAGACTCCTCTCTTTTTCCTCAGCCGCATGTCACAGTACATTGTACATAGTTAGGCCATGTGCAAATTCTAATCATAGAACACCTGAATGGTGTTTCAACTTAGGTTTCCTTCCCTCTATTTTATTACCATGAAGTACGTTCATTAAAAAGCGGTATTAATCGAACAGCCACTGTTCCTTACTTCAATTTAAAGTTATTCAATCTTTAAATATGATGATGATGATGATGATGATGATGAGTGATGACAAGCTATTTCAATCTCAAATCACGCATACTAAATAAATGAATTAGTGTTATTATTATAAAAAAGCACTATGAAAGTCAATTGTAAATTTTCAACCATTCGAACTGCAAAATAATCATTTCCCTTTGTCCTTTATATATCTGTTAAAAATAACACCGTACATATGTAATTAGCTTAGGTTGACTTACATAAATGTCTCTATTTTTTTTTTGGGAGACTTAAATAAATATTAGCACTTCACCCAACTTGAAAGAAATGGGTTGGACTTAATTAACCAATAGCCTTGAGTTTAGATTCCGACAAGAATATTTATTTTTAAATAATATATTATAATTAAATATTCAATTTGGTGTTTAAATTAAATACCTGATAAGTGTGACTAAGTTGATTAAACCGCATTGAGGTTGTAAGAAAGATTAACGTTCAGTCTATAAATAACACCCTTTTGGAGAGGCGGAAAATTTTAAGCTACAACCTAAACACTCGAGTGAAGATTAGTCACATAGCTAATCTAATGGATCGAAACTAACAGAGATACTCCTTGAAACCATTAACGTGTCAACTATCCTAATTACGGTGGTTTCCTACAAAAAATAATAATGATAGACCTTTATACTATTAAGAGTAGTGTTAGAAATGAGTCGAGTCGAACTCATCTGAGCTCGACTCGATAAGAATTGGCTCAACTCGAAACTTGACTCAAGTTCGATACAAACCTTTTATTTTATTTAACTCGAGTTCGGCTCGTTTAAAGTTCACGAGCAACTCGATTCGACTCGTTAGATTCAACTTGTTGCTCGAGTAACATAATTCAAAAGTTTTTTTTTTGTTTTTGTCAAAAATGTATATCTTGACATTTTAATTTATTTAAGAAATATACAAAAATTGAACTAAAATAAAACTATAAACCATGTTTGTCTTAAGACTACACTATGAAAAAATGGGTGGAACTTCAGTGACTTTGTGTTGGGTGACTTTGGTGACTTTGCTACCCGAAAAAAATAGTAGTACTTAAAACAGAAACAACTTTTTTTTTTTTTTGAAACAGCACATATTATTAAAACTGAAACAACTGTAGCTTGTTCCATAAACTTAGATGCGCTTCTCACTTTATAACAACTCCCCCTCCCTATTGTTTGTAACCTACCCGATGTGGGACCCGACAAATTTTTAGTGCACTTATGTTTAGTTAAAATCCTGCATATGTTATTAGCTTTGTTTTTTGCTTTCGCTCTGTTTTTTTGTTGATATTTTTTCCCTCTTTTATTATAATTATTGTTCATTGTTAATTAAATTAGAAATATTCCTCCTACTCTAGTTGATAAAAATAAAAAAATAATTCCACTAAAAACAAGTACATAAATATCACATGAAGCTTGTTTACTAAACTATATATATATATATATATATATATATATATATATATATATATATATATATATTATCGAGTCTACTCATGAACTAACCGAGTCGAACTACATATAGGTCAAGTTCAGCTCATTTATTTAACGAACTAAATTTTCAGCTCAAGTTTCAGCTCATCATGAACCAAGTTCAATGAGTTAACTGTCGAACCGAGTTCCGAACTATTATCGAATTGATTCGGTTCATTGTCAGCCCTAGTTAAAAGTTAAAAAGTTTGAGGTTATGAGTTCAAACCAAAATGATTGGATAAATATTAGTATAATAACTAAATTATTAACCTTTGTCATTAAAAAAACTATTATATGTCATTTTATTTGATCCTTGAACTATAAAAATATAATATATATTTCTTAAATAGTTCTAAATATATCGAGTTAGCCCTTGTATTGTCTCTCTCTTATTTTGAAAGGAATTTAGTTTTAATTGGAATCTGGATGATTCATAAGTATACATTATCCCTGATGTAGACAAACTGACGGTGTGTATCATAAGTATACATTCATAAGCTATTAGAATGCATTTGAGGTCGTCTAAAGACCCAAAACCACATTTTAATATTTTTAGCATATTTTAGATTTTTCTATTTTATTTCAGTTTGTTATTTTTCAGTCCATACAAGTTTGTTATTTCCTCTAGTATATAAACAAAACTTATGCAGCCTAAGAGACACTTTTTCATTCAATAAAAATATCGAGACTTTTCTCAATTTTGGTGGATTCCAGAAACCCCTATTTAATAGGTATGTTGCTTGCAATCCATGTGTTTATCTTTCAGGTTTAACGCTTGCTAACCTTTGCTTCCGTTCTGCGTCACTCCCTCCAAAAAAAAAAAAGTATTCATTCTCAAAGTGATTTTTTAGCTAAGAAAATAGAGTGCAAACATAACGAGGTAGATTTTTTTCTTTCTAATATTCTCAAATGAACATGGTATTTTGAGAATATGTTTTCTCCATTTTTTAATACCGACCTTATATATCAATTACAAATAAACGGACTTCTTCAAATGCACAAATCTTACAAGTCAAAATAAAATTAATTATCCAACCGCTCCTTCTCTGTTACAAAGCCTTTGATTTTGATAGTAAGGATATAAACAAAAGGTGCCTAGAGTCTAGAGAGGTTTTCTGGCGCCCGCATCTTGTGCTGTATTTAGTTGAACGTTTTAGTTGAAAGTCATTTGTGAATGATTGAGGATGGTGTCCCTCACACTCACCCTTATGCTTCAATTGTTGATCGTATTAGAGTTCTTCCTGGCTGCTCCTTGGACCTAGTGTTTATTCATTCTCATGACCAAAGTCCAAAGCCACCATGTTTGGCCTCATTGTCCTCCTGCTCGTTCTTCCTCTCCTTGGCCAATGCTACGGGGTTGAAAGAATCAAAGAGTAGTTTCTATATTTCTAGTTTTGTCTATTTTGCATTAGATAAAAAAAAAAAAAAATCAACATACAAAAATACATACAAATACTTTGAAGAACAAGACAAGTGGTATTAGATATTACATCTTAACCAAAAAAAAAAAGATATTAAGTATACATGAATCTTACCATTTATATGTTGTTTAACATTTATTTTTCCATCAAATATTGGACTTTTAACTCACACTCGACATGTCATCAATCTTTTCCTTAAGTGTGAGTCCATTCATTCATTTTGTATGCTACCCCTCCTTAACAACCACGGTTTTAAAATTTCAGTTTTCGTGAAAAGTTCTTCAAAATTGAATTAAGACATTATATTAAAATAAGTGACATGTTTTTACATAAAGCAAAAGAAAAAAAATGAAACTTAAATACAACTGAGAACCCTAAACTCTAGACTCTTGTGATCCGGTTCCGATTAACTTCAAGCAGCTTATACCTGAAAAGTAAACAACGGAATGGGATGAGACACTACAATCTCAGTGAGTTCCCAGATCCGGGATAAAACATAGTAAGCTATACTGAAAACATATATACCAAAATATAATTTATGATACAATACTTTTACTTTATTATGAAACTGCCCTTGGTAAATCATCATAAACTTATCCCATATCAAACATACTTTGTCTTTAACTAACTAACGTGAACGCACTTTCTTGCGTCTACCAAAACACAGGTGTGGGTTACCTAGTGTGATTCGTTATGTCAGAGTATTATGCTATAAAAGCTTTGCAAGTGGCGCCCCACTGCCTGCCTACACCGTAACGGACACCTAACACTTTCCTCTGTGCTCGGAGGAAAAATCCTTAGCTTACTAATCTGCCCCACATTAACTAAACACTACCTAGTTGCACAAATTACAACTAGTACTTATACTATTCTTTGCCTATATGTGATTTCCACAATCTAGTAAATATCACAGACTTATAATTCTTAGTCTAACTGTATAATACACAATAGTACCTTTTCTTTAATCATTATACTACTATGGAATTAAAACTAATAATTAGAATTAGAATTACTTACGTATAGAAATGCAAATCAAGAATACCTATTGATTTAACCAAAATCTCATCTAGCCTTCACTTTTCAATTAGATATCGTTTAACATTTAGAACTACTTAATAGCTTTCATTTGCCATTCAAGTACACTAATTCAAATTTGTATTTGAATTTTGAATGTAATAATTTTAAATGGTTAAAATAAAACCCATAACCAACCAGTATTAAACTAAATTACATAAGACATGCAAAGTCTCCCAAAATTATCAACACAAGCAATCAAGAGAGAATCATAAAATTTAGACATGCAACAATATTAATTTTATAGAAATTTATGCATGCAACGTGATTCATCTTTAAATTTGAATCCCCAAATCCCAATTCCATAACCCTTAATTTAATGAATGAGGGATGAAGGGAAGGGAACCCACCTTGATTCTAAGGATGAAAGTTGGTTCTTCAAGCTTCCAATGTTCCTTCTTTACTCTATTTCTTCCCAAATCCTAGATCTTCCCCAAATCTTCAAAGAACCCTAACCTTAATTATCCTTTCTCCTTGGTTGATTTACTCTCCAATCACTGTCAATAAGCTTATTTAATTGTCTAATGGGTTAAGCTTTACAATTTATCAAATGCATGTGTGAGTTTCTTGGAAGAACATTGGTGAATAAGCTATGGTGGTGATATATGAGTGTTTGGCCGAGAGAGGTCATGAACAATCTGATTTTCTTCTTCTTTTAATCATATAAATATGAATGAGGAAAAATACCCCTCTTTATAGGTTCAATTACTAAAGTGCTCTTATATATAGAAAACATAGAAGACTTGCATTGTTGTTGGTTCTCCATCAACAAGACAAGTCGTTGACCACCACATTGTCAAGAAGACTTTCGATACAAGAAATTGGTCGTACCTTTGATTATGATATCCATGTTGGGTTATGATGGGAGCCTCAATGATCATTACATTGGATTTTGAACAATCACATACATGGAATTTGACACCACGTCTTAACCTTACATTGATGCATTTTGACAAAACAAGAAAACCTTGAGACATCAGAGGTATATGTTGTTCAACGTTTATTTTTTTTAATCAAATGTGAGACTTCTAACTAACACTTTAAATACCTATAATTTTATACATATATCGTTACAACCATATTCTATGATGGTGATACATTACAATATTACTTCTAAATATTGTTCATTTTCTTATAAAACGGTGAAACATAATAAACTATATCTATACAACTTGGACAATAGTTTTATCCAAAAAATCGCTATTAAATGATATAGATTATTATTAATATAAAAGGGTCAAAGGTCTAAAAATGTGTCTTATGAATTATATGATATTTGCTAACGAACTCAATTGAGTTGTTCAGAAACCTAAAATAAGTCGAGTTCAAGATAAAAGAAATTTCATAACAAATTCTAGTTAAACTTTGAGGTAAACCAATTTTTAAATTAAGTCGATCTAGGTCAAATTTGATTCAACTCATTTCCATCATGACGAGAGATGTCTTGAATTTTAGGATAAAATTACCAAATTTCAAAATGGAATGCCATCACTTAGTTGAATTATTCTGTTTTGACATTGCTAATAAAACATATTTATAACTAAATAAGGAATAATAGTTCATTGCGTGCATTTGTGAATGAATGATGCTAATGAACAATGGTGTAATAGTGATAATTACGTGAATTTTTTAAAATATACACAAGAGTAGTTAAATTCCTTCATCCACATTGGCGTTCCAATCTTTAGATCTAAAATTATACAAAATTAGAAAAGGTCATCCTATTCCTCTGTTTTTACCCTCCTCCCCTTTCAACAAAGACAAATTCCTAAAAGACACCTCTCTCCTGTTTTTTTTGGTGCAAAAAAAAAAACGTGTTAATCAAAGTTAGACCCGTGACTGTTTATCTTAATAATCTGAGTCAGCAAATGATTAAGAAGAATCTTCCTTAATTTCAGCTTTAAGTAACTTCTCTTCATCAACTTCTTTGCTGTCATCAACAAAAACATCACTTCTTTTTGTTGCTTCTCCAATTCCAGTTAATTTCTTAGCTCTTAGTGCTTCACAATCCCAATCTGTTTGACTCAAAACAACCAACATAGTCACAGCACAGGTTCCCTGAGCCACAAGCAACCCAAGCCACAAACCTTGAAAATCAAACCCAACATAAAAAGCTAACCAAATTGCCACAGGCATTCCAACAATGTAAAAACAACCAAAATTGATATTTGCACCTACTTTAGGCCTTGCTGTTCCTCTTAGCACCCCACAACCTGTTGTTTGTGGACAATTTCCAAGTTCACATAGCCCTATTAGAGGTAACACTAAAGATGTAATTTTTATTATCTCTTTGTCTTCAGTGAACATGCTAGCCCAAATGTTCCTAACCATTATAGCAAAAACCAAAGCAAACACACCTAAAATGAAGCTACAAGAGAGTCCAACAATGGCTGAAAGTTTTGCTTTTGATGGTTTTTGAGCACCAAGTTTGTTACCAACTCTAGTGGAAACACTAAAACTTATTGATGATGGAAAAATATATAGCAAAGAAGTAGTTTGAATCAAAATTCCCATAGAAGCAACTGTTGCTCTTGGATTTATCAACAAACCACATAACAAAATCATGATTTCATACCACCACCATTCAAGGCAAACAGAAAGACAACTTGGTACAGCTAGATTAAGAAGTGATTTCCATTGCTTGAAACATTGTGATGAAAAACCACCCCATGTTTTCTTGTGTGTGCCAGAGAAAACTATGTAAAGAATCAAAGATGCAACAAGGTTGAAATTTGTCCACACCCCACTTAAAGCTACACCTTTGATTCCCATATTGAGGTGAGAAACTAGAAAATAGTTTATGGGAATGTGAAGAAGAATTGCTAAAGTAGCACAAAGTGTGAGAGGCAGAGTAATGGATTGGCTTCTAAGGTAAATTCTTAAAGGGTGTAAAAAAGATTGTGCTAAGAGATCAGGAATGGAATATAGAAGATAGATTTGAGCTTGTGTTGCTATATCTTCTTCTTGGCCACATAAAAGAAGGATATGTTTTGTGTAAAGCCAAAGTAATGAAATAGGGATAGAAGTTAAGAGTAGCAAGAGAATGGTTCTTTGTAAACATAGACCAAGGAGAGTGAATCTTTTGGCACCAAAGGCCTGTCCACAAATAGGTTCCATTCCAACGGCGAGACCGGAGAGAATTGAGTAACCGGTAATGTTCGCGAAGCCGACCGCTAGGGAACCGCCGGCTAAGGCAAGTTCACCAAGGTGACCAAGAAAGAGCATGGAGATCATTGAACGACAATAGAGTAAGAGACCGGTGAAAATCATTGGAAAAGCAATTTTGGATATAGAAATAACTTCTTTGAAGGTAGCTCTAAGATGGGTTTTTTGGAATTGTGTTGTTGGATTTTCTATGTTTGTGTCTTTTTGGATAAGTGGATTGGTCATCATGTTGTTGTTGGACTCATTTGTGTCTTTGATTGAAACTACTAGATATTCAGATTTTGAATTGCATTTGGAAGGAGGTTGAGAAGTTAAATGACACATAGTTTCTCTTGAAAGTTGAAAGAGAAGGAGAGTCAAGGAGAATATAGTAGAGAGGGAGGGTTGTACAAATGGTTTTGTGTTGCATTTTATAGCATTTGAATGAGTACAATTGCCCTTAGGCACTTTTGGAGGGCTAAAACATTTAACATCGACCGGCCTAAATCGTATCATATAGTATATATATGACATATAAGATATAAGATATCATATATGTCTTTTTTGTATTAACTATAATTTTGTAAATTATGAATCTTTTAAAAAATTCTTTGTTTTAAATTATTATAGTTTAATTATTAATATTTTTCAATAAAGTGTTATTTTTCGTTGATGAGGGGCCGTATAACACTTTGGAAGGATGATATAACAAGAGATTTCAAATATAACATTATCCATGAGTATCTTTTATTAAATTGACAAAAATATTCAAATATAACAAATGATTTGATTTCATGACGAGGGGCCAAATCAAATTTGGAAGATTTAGAGGCGTTAGAAATTTGTTTGTTTTTTCTTTTGTTCTTGGTAATTCAAAAATAAAGTTCTCCAATGAAAGAAAAAACCAAATGATTATAAATTTTAACTTACGTATATGCTAAAAGACACGAGGGTAAAGGATAATCCAAAAGTGATATTTTAGACAATAGTCACAGTTTGTATAGTATTAAGGGTCAGTGTTGCTCTAGACACCAAGGTTGTCCTTGGACAGTTAATAAGGATCAGGTTTTGTAAGTAAACCAAAAGCCAAAAGACCATTAGAGTCCTTCAATGTTCAACCTTGATTTATAAGGAATTCTTCATCAGTATTAGAGGTACCTATATTGCTTAATGTCAAAATAAAATTGTTTGCTTCATAGATAAGACAAGGCCACTTAACCGTTTGTTCAACTGAGTAGGGTCCATCAAGAGATTCCATTGTATTGTGTTGTTTTCTACATCACGTGTGCAAGATATATATCACTCAACTAAATGCATCTTTGGTAAAGCGTTTGCAAAACCATGTTTGATGGAAATTACGGTAAAAAACAATGCTAGCGAAAATCACAATAAAAATGTATATGCAAACGTGTTTTTGTATGTTGCAAATGGAAAATCAAACACAGACTAAGTGTTAATTTGTATCGGTGGTGAGACTTAAGTATTTTATTGATATAATGTTTATTAAAATTACGGTGGTTCTTTGTTATTTTACCAAACTCGGTCAATAAAAGTATGCACATATTCTTTCCTTGAGTCTTATAACTAAAAAGCATGTGTTTCATTGTCAATGTGTGCTGTCTATTAGCTATTAATATAACATGATTTAATTTAATCATTTCAATTGTTATTGTTCATTGAATCTACGGAGTCAGTTATGATTACTCTATCGTTGAGGTTAGTTAGTTGAAAAGAAAATTGATTTTACTTCTCTTGATTTTAAAAAATTAACATGGAGTCAAAGGTTGCACCGTTTGGAATATGGAAAAATAATGATATTTTAAAGCAATTAGTCACAAATTAATTGGTTTTGATTTTTTTGACAAAATCTGATTGGTTTGTACGTTTACCTATTCATGTGATAATCTATACTATGATACTATTAGAATATAACGAAAACAATACAAATAATTATCAAATTTTGGTTGGATATTTTTATATAAATATGTCATCAACAACAAAATTCTTTTTTTAAAATTTAAAAACAAATACATATTATAAAACTGAAACAACCGAATTGAGTTAAAAAAATACTATACCTTACAATAAAATATAACATACACATGTACACCATCTGATCACTATTATAAGCAAAAGTTAACTTTTTAGATTCATTGAATAAATGATGTATGTAGTCTATATTATATACCACATACATCACTTATTCAATGAAATTAAAAAATGAATTTTTGCTTATAACAATGACCGGAGGGTTCAGTTCATTGTTTTTCTTTTAAAAAAAATCATGACTTTTATTACGCTAAGGCTATGTTTCGACAACTTAAAACTAATGGAGCAGAATATAATGAAATAGAATAAATATTTTATTCCATTGTTTGGATATTTAATGACAAAATATAACTAATTTTTCATTTCATTGTTTGAAAAGTGAACGAAACGGAATAAGTTATAACTTTTTTATTTCAAATTTATAAGCCCTCACCCTAAAAGTCACCTTAAAAGAACGATATATGTTGGTGCTACTCATGAACGATATATGTGGTTATTTTGCATTGTTCATGAGTAGCACCAACATATATCGTTCTTTTAAACGAGTACCTTCATTCATGAGTCCTCAAAGTCAATACATCTTCATAGTAGTAACCATAAACAAAATAAATCATTACAGGACAATGCACAAAGTCACACACATTTATATACCATCAGAAAACAACCAAAATTTTTGTGGAGTTTTGTGTAGCTAATTGAATACTTAGGGGGCTGTTAACGGGTTATGGTCCAAGACATTAGTCATATGTATTTTGTTAAAACGTCTTGAAACTAGGAAGCAATTTTAGGCTCTCGACACGGTTACTAAGTAATTAAAGAGAAGTGAATCAAACATTTTTAATTGACCTTTTTATCAGTCTCTCGTTAATTGTGAACAAACTTGTGCTCTACGCAATCCTTCCAATTTACACTTTCCAATCCCTCCAATTTACACTTTCTAATTTAAATCGTTGTTTTTAAGTAGAGATTTCACAATCCTTGTAAAGACAAATTTATAAATATTATTAATCGATGACAATTTAATACATTTGTTAAATCTATCATCATTCATGAGCTCTACTATAATTCACTGATTTCACTGATTATTGATAAGCATTTCAAATAGACAACTTGGTAAATAAATGATGTGAACAATCGATAAGACTTAGCTTCACTAGCAATGTTGATATTGTTAGACCTTACATCTTCGTCGGATTTTTAACCTATTACCTTGCAATTATGTGTGAATTTTAGGTAGTGTTTATCACTTTATTTACAGGGCAAAAAATGATATGGACCACATTGAAATTGTTCTAGGGAGAGGTTTAGAGCTTAACATTTTCTCATAAAAGATAGAGAAATGATAACAACACATTCTCTAATATACTTTTCTCACACACTATTGCTATTTGATTGAAATTTAAATGGGTTCTACTAAATCATATAAGCCCACATAAATTTAGTGGCCGTCGTTTGAATTTAATCCAATTTAAAGTTTGATAAGACAATGTTGTTAGTGTAATTTTAACAAATATCTTTAAGCAGAATTTAGAAGATTAAGAAATCATTATATACTCAATAATTGAAGAAACTTCAATATCTCTGAATTGAAATTGCTCTACGAGCGTTATAATTTGAAATTTGGTATTCCTCTAAGGCAAAGCTCAAGATATTTGGGTGCAGTGTAGCCATTTTTATTTGGTTCCTCCTCAGACATCCTAGCTTAAGTGTAAAGCAAAACCACAATCAAAACAAAGAATAAACAAAATAAAGAGAGTAGAGAAAAAGAACAACACCAAAAAATGTTTACCCCGTTCGGTCCAACAATGACCTACTCTAGGGGAGAGATTGATCTCTCCAATCCACTATCAACGAGTTCTTTACAAAGAGATACGAAAAAGTTACAAAAAATTAACTTCAACAAGCTCTCCAAAAACAAACGTAATTTTTACCATTTTCCCGATCTCCTCCCATAAACAACAGGCTCAATGATTTCGCTCACCCAACGTGTTTTCCAATTGTTTCACAACTCTAGAATCTAACACCCAAAAGAGAACCAATCATTAACCTTTGATTTTCTAAGGATCTTCTTGGTTGGTTTCTTAATATTTATCCAAGTTGCTCACAAATACTCTCCTTTGATGTGTTTTCCAGCCCCGTGAATCTCTTCCCAAAAGGCACCAACCTTCTCCCAAGATCTCTCTCTTTTGGTTCTCCAAGATTCACATTTTGAAGCTTTGAACCTCACCAAAGACCCTACAAGTTTCCTCCTTTTGTTCCCATGAGATTCATCAAGCTTACGCAACAAATGGGTCAAAGGATGCTTATATAGTGTTCAGATTCAGGCAAAATTGTGTCACAATTTGCCTCAATTGCGTCATGATTAAGCTCGTCATAGTATTGCACTACACCCTTATCTGAAAATCGTTTTAGTCCCTTATCTTTTTTCAAATCGTTTTAATCATTTATCTTTTTAAAAGGGTGATGTTTTAGTACTTATTTTCATTCGTTTTTGGTATGCCACAAAGACTTAAACATCGTCTTTTAAAAATATGAAGGACTAAAACAATTTAGAAAAAAGATAAAAAAAAAAAAAAAAAACTAAAATGATTTAGTAAAAACTAAAACGATTTATAAAATAGGGAGCCAAAATTTTATCTTATTTCAAGTAGAAAAATAGAAAGTGCATTTAAGCCTTTTCTCTGTCCACTTGTTTTTCAATTGATAAGAGAGTAAAACATCTGTGGATATGAAGGGATGTTTCATCATCTATATTACGTTCTTGAGATTTGATTAGGAGAGGAAGATAACTCGCTTCATATATGATTGCCATCATTTGAGAATGAATAGTGACAAATTTTTCGTTTGTAGCTTATAAATCATGAGTATCAAGAACATCTCGATAATTAGGAGATGATGCATAAATAGTTATACTTAGCCTTCTATATGTTAGCTAAATTATAAGACTCAAGTTGGGAAGACAAAAAAAGCTTGGTAAATATTTTTTAAAACTGGGTTGATCTTCTTCTACATGATTAAAGTCCCGATCATATAACACTCATATTAGGACGATCAGGCTAAAAGCATTAAACAAGGATTAGTGTTCCCTTGCAGGAGTTGTTCTTGTCATTAGGAGGATTTTGTAAAAAAAAAAAACAAGTTTTCTTATATGTCAATCTTCATATATAGGAACCTATATTTTTTCCCTATTGGATTCATGCGTAATATCCAAATTCAACGTCAGATCTTTTCTTAGGCGGAGGAGGTAGTCTACATGCATATTTTTTCTTTCTGAGATTTATAGAATAACACAAAATGCATAATTGATAATGGTACGGATTAATGAGACCGAGAGGAGTCCTGGATCTACATAATTTTCTTCGTTGGCAGATACCAAATACTCTGTACAAATCAGATTTGAAACAAAGCTTAGAACGCAAACAATGCAATCTGTACAAATCAGATTTGAAACAAAACTTCTGAGGATTTATTTCCCCATTCCGTTGTTTTTACTTTTTAATAAAAACATGCAAATAGCTGGACTGATTCAGCTACCCCAGCCTTCTCTAGATTCAGACCTGTTCATACAGATTATCTATCATACAAATCAATCAGATAATTTTCTCAGACCGCTTACAAGACTTGTTCGCCGAATAAAGAGGCCAATCTAGTAAAGTTTAATTCACATAACAAGATCTGACTTTTTCAGTGTTAGAAAGCCTACACTTCTTTTTTTGCTTCCTAGGCATTGGGAGATGATCATATTTTAGAAGTGTCGGAACAATAAATGTAGGTATTCTTCTTCTAGGCAAGATACAAACCTTGGTCCAACACATCGGAACTAAAAGTCAATTCCAATAGATAGAACACCTACACTTAAAAGTCAATTACCTTGAATGCTTCAAGGGCACACAACATGACAACTACGCAAGTTCAATACTATTGATGGAAGATATAGTACCACTATTTAACTTTAAGAAAAGATTCTACAACATTAAACTGAGAGTATGAAGCTATCTAAATGAATGGACACAAAAATTGTCAAACCACCATAAGTTTCGAAGCTTTGTCGACTCTACACTAAAGCATTTTGCTGAAACTAAATTTAGTCCTGTAACGACCATGTTATACAATCTGTTGGCCCTTCAGGCTTTTTCATCGACTGAAATCATTCTTCTGCAGGGGGTGACTGGCTCTGACTGCAACATCACAAATATGCACAATTAAAATAGTGACTATATCAAACGTAAAGAAGGCTGGAGAGAATAAACAAAAACTCCAACAAATAAATAAAATGTCTGCAAACCTGCGATATTGTTCATTCATGGGACTTTCAGGACCACCATAGTTGGGACTGTCCCTGGGTTCAGGCATAGTATTTGGGCTCCCTCCATAATCATTGTATGGGCTGGGGTTCCCTTTTGCATCAGGACTAGGGCTCCCTCTAGAACCATTGAATGGGCTGGGGTTTCTTTTTGCATCAGGACTACGCCTCCGGTCATGGCCATTTTCAGGGCTATCCTTCACAGTACCATAAGGACTAGGGTCAGATCCATGACCTTTTTGAGGTTCTATCCTCTCTCCTTCTTCAAGACTATGGGACCGAGATCGGTCAGTTCTCCGCCGCTCTTTGTGATAAGGACTGCGGCTGGGGTCGCGAACAGCCTCAGCACCATCCCTCTCCCTTCTGTAAGGACTAAGGTTTCTACGCCCATAAGCAGGACTACCTCGCTCTCTTTGATGGGGGCTTCTACTACGGCTATTGCCACGCCCATAGTCAGGGCTGCTCCTCTCCCTCTTATATGGACTAGGCCCACGACCATAATCAGGACTACCCCTTTCTCGACGATAGGGACTGGGTGATCGCCTTCCATCACGGCTTCTGTCACGTTGACGATCACGGCCTCTATCTGGACTATGTCCATTTCGCCTATCATCATCTCTAGCAGCAAATTCAACTGAAATAACCCGATCCATCAACTTGCTGCAAATCAGGATTTGAGAAGTCTGGTTATCATTCAGGTCATAAGACAATTACAAAACCTTAACGAGAAGATAAAACTGCCTAGAACTTAAAAACTTTGGCATCCATAATGATAATACAATATTTGGACATGCCCCAAATCCATAACGACAAGAGGACAAATGGATGAATGCATAAATATTGGCCAAACCCCAAATCCACCTGAAGTTGATAATAATCAAGTAATGACATACAGTTCCGAAAGAAGGAAAAATATTGACCAATAAACAATTACCTGTTATTTGTAGCTTCCAGTGCTTTGCAAGCATCATCTTCTGATTCATACTGAACAAATGCAAAATTCTTTCTGATCCTCACACTGACTATCTTACCATATGGCTCAAAGTGCCTCTCCAAGTCCCTTGTTCTGGTCTGGTATGTATCAAAATTAATTACAAATAAGGTCTTTGATGGTCTCGCATTAGCTGAAGATCTTTTTGGACGCTCAGCAGGCCTTCTGACACCACGTTCTTGCTACAGCACAGTTAATGCAATGAAGATAAAACATAATCAGCAACAACAACATTATAGCTTCAGCATTCTAGTAGAAAAAACAATGCCTTACCTTTGTCCATTCAACACGAAGTCTGCGCCCCTTTCGACCAAATTCTATCCGATCAAGAGCACGGATTGCAGCCTCAGCATCTCTCTCATCTTCCATATAGATAAATGCAAATCCTGCACGGCACCAACAAAAAAAAATCTCAACTTTATATTAACATTTATCATAAAACTGAGAAAAGAAAATTCAGTCAAACAGTCCAATCAAGAAACACTTCACTTGTAATGTGGCAACTGACCCTTCTGCTATGCATGAATACAATACTAACAATTTGGAAATTAAATAAAATTTTGGTAAACCTCTTTATTTCTATAAACTAATTTTGACCAACAGAATTAGTAACAGACCTTGGATAATAAACAAAGTGGTGTCAAGAACAAGAATCCAAAAGTGTAGGTCTCATGGTGGGTCAGTGGAAAGTGAGTGCCTTCTCCATTCATTCAGCTGCCTCTGCTGTGAGGTTTATTAATCATGTCCAAAAGTGAAGAGTGGCAAAAGGCACGAAAATTGAAAGGCAAATGTGACTGAGGAATACGTAGAGGTTTGCCATTGCGGATCAAATTGAATGATTCAAAGATGTGCATCACAGGCAGGAATCGGATTTCTGAAAAGCCCATCCATTAGCTTGGGAGTAAATGGATATGCAAAGATAATCCTGCGCCAAAGAAAATGTTGAGTATGGGGGTTGATTGCTTCATAAAAACATGATTTTTGACTTAAAGATATCTTGAACCCCCCACAAATGCTCAACAAGGTGCTATACACCAAGGTCCAACTCTGGTCACTGAATCACCAATCTCCTATGGTACGTTGTAGTTGCTGACCGGCTGGAGGGTGGCGCCAAATGTCGGATAAAGACTCTGATGCTGCACCGCGACTGCTGGATGTCTTAAAGGTCTACTCGCAGATGTGAAACAAGTATTATGTTTATTTATCACTCCCATCTATAACGCACCGTAATGAGTGACAAACCATAGAGATAGGAGTTCGGGTTTGCTCCATTTATCTACCAACCATTTATCGCCCATTTATGATAGAGATAGATGCAAGTGATAAATTCGTGGGACCCCTTAATGGGGTCCACTTATTAAATTAAGTCCCACTAATTTATAACTTGTGTCTATCTCTCTTCTACATGGACACAATAAATGGAGATAGATAAATGGAGCAAACCCAGACTCTAGAGATAGAGGCACTTTCTTTGTCAAGTGTTTTCAGTTCTCATGTTGAAACACTTAAATTTCAAATCAAGTTAATTTATTATTTTAAACAGTTGTGGCATGTTACAAGGACAATTCTCATATGAGACCCTGTCCCACCGCAAACCATCCTGAAAGTCCCTAGAGAATGTAAGTAATACAGTTTCTATTTAACTACTGAATTCAGTAATATGGAAATTGATTCAGTCCACATTCCCCAAGTAACAAAAACTATATTTCTTAAATTGATTCAGTCTACTTCCCAGTCAGCAATCTGGTGTAAAACTCATGTACAACTATAAACTTTTCTGTTATGAAATTATATACTCAAGTCAATTCAAGGATAGCACATTGTAAGTTATTAAAACTCAACCTTTTATACGCGGCTTTATTTTCCACCAGTAAACCTTTTATGAAATAAAAACCCAGAGAGCCTAAGTTCAACCTAAATTATGTGATCCACGGTAATTTACTCGAACTAAAAAACTGGGAGATCGAAATACTATCAAGCATCCATTCTAAAATGTACAGACAAATAGATAATTATCAAGTTGCGAAAAAACCAAAACAAAACCTTACCAGCCTTCATATCCACCCTATCAACCTTCCCATATCTTCTAAAAAGCCGCTCCAGCTCAGACTCCCGGCAATCATATTCAAAATTTCCACAGAAAATAGCTTTCATTTTCACTGCACACAAGTTAACAAACATTCAAAAATTAACAGCAGGTTAGACATGCATGCATGGATGAGCATAACTACATAAATCCCTGTTTGGATAAACAACTTATTTGCAGCTTATAGCACAAGCACTTATCAGACCTTATAAGCTATTCCTATAGCACAGGATAGAATAAAGTTAATTCTTTTTTGTTACAAAGTTAAATTGTTTTTGCACAAGCCAAAAACATTTTCATAAGTTCTCCGAACGAGTCACTTATAAGACTAGATAAGCTCAAGAAAATCAATTCAAAGAGACCTTAATCATCTAGCTAAGAAAAATCATTTTTTTGAGTCTTCAATTAAAAAACACACAAACAAACTCCTTGAAGCTTTAATACATGTTTATACACTAAAAGGAAAAAAAAATTGAACTAATACAATTATCACACATCATTGTTACGAGTCTTGTCAAAAAATTAAATTGTTTTTGTATAAGACAAAAGCCTTTTCATAAGTTCTCCCAAACAGAACACTCAGACAAAACATACACCACTAAATAAGCTCAAATAAGTCAATACAAACGGACCCTAATTATCAAACACTCAAAATAAAATTAAAAAACATTTTTATGAGTCTTCTACTCAAAAAACACACAGAAAAACAAACCCATTGAAGCTTAAATTCATGTTTATCAGCTAAAAGAAGGAAAAAAAAATTAACTGATACAATTATCATACATCATTTATACGAAAATTAAGCATTCCAATTACACGTTCTAAATGAAAAATTTAACACTAACAACTATAAAAATCAACAGAGAGAACAAAAATTATAAATCTCAGATCTAGGTTTTTGGTGTAAAAAAAAAAAAAATGTTGAATGGAAAGGTGAGAATGAAACATGAGATTTGTGATTGAATTGGGAAGAGAGATGAATTGTGCGAACCTTGGAAGAGAGTTCGGTATGAACCCTAGGCGTAGAAGAGAAGAGACGAGGAGAGGAGAGAAATTCACAGATATTTCTCTGGTTTTGACCAACAAAGATATATTTGTATGGATTGTCTTTTTCTGCTTTTGCTTAGGTGCCCTTCTACTCATAAGTTTTACCTGCTAGCCCTTTTGTTATTTTTTTTTGTTTTTTTACTAAAGACTAAATTTGGTCCCTTGTAATTTTTTTTCCCAATTTAATTTTCTTTGTAAATTGGCCTAGTGGATAGAAATCCGTCTTAAGATGAATAAGTGAGAGAATTTTAGGATTCAAATTTAACCCCTACTTATTGCATTATTCATATGCTCATATGGACTTTTCTAATTCAATTTAAAACCGACAAAACATAATATGTTTATCTAAAAGAAAATACTAAATTTAATCATGACCTTTTTTGTTTTGGTAAATAGATGAAATGATTGTAGCCATTGAAAAATATATACACATCTGAGTGAGTCGGTCGGGATTTAAAACTCAGTCACAGTGTCCGGCCTAACAATTTCATATATGGATTGTTAGTCTTTCGATTTGTATTTGATTGATTGTTGTCTCAAATCAAATTGATGGTGTGGGAAAAATGATGATAGATAAAAAAATCTGGCCTTGAATTTGGGAGGTTTTTGGATTCAAACTTCAGTTTCATTAATGTTATTGTAGAGAGATAAATGTAAATATAAATCTTTATAAATGTTATTTGAGTCTTAAGATCTTTCTTGTTTTAGATCGAGACACCATCCCACCACGTTAAATTTTTTTAGGAAAAAAAGGTCAAATTAATCTCTTCCGTATTTTTATTTTGAATTTCGAAACCATATAGTAAAACAAACCAAATTAATTTCTTACTATCTTGAGCAAAATAAGTCTCTGATTAATTATTTCTACTCTTTCAAATCTCTCTAAATTATATATTTGTCTCTCTCTTTTTCAATCAATAAATCTCTCATGTATTATGGTCTCTCATTGTATTTCTTACTCGTCCTAAAAGACTCAAATTAGTTCATCTTTGGACAAAAATTTGTATACACGCAATAAATATTGAAAATCAAGAGTTGCTTTATCAATGACAACTTTAAAATGTTAATATGAAGATTGACAACATCATAAGGTGGCAGTTGCCGCATCATCATTTGAATAAGACATGATAGCAACCAATGAGTCAAATATGAATAAGGTAATAAAGAAACTAATTACATAAGGTAATAAAGACATGATAGCAACAATTGTCTATCTGTTATCATTAGAAATTTAGTATCATGCCTTGGCTCATGCTACTTATGAAGCTCAGTGACTTCTCTTCCTTCTGCAAGATTTTAATATCTAACATTCTACACCAGTCATCCTATACTGTGACAACATATCAACATTGCACATTGAATTAGACTGCCACATTGTTCGAGACAAGATTCAATCTTGTATCTGCTACACCTTCTTCCTATCACTTCCAGATATCAAACCACATTAACTTTTACTAAACCTCTTCATCATGGTCCTTTTTCTTCAATGGAGTTAGAGTTTGGAATATTGATAGTCATTCCAACTTGCGGGGGATGTTGATTGATATTTTCTCATCTTTTATTTGTTTTTCCCCTTGTATCTTTTCCGCTTTTCCTGTTATTCGGTTTTTGTTTTTTTAGTTAGTTTTTTCAGTTTTAGGCTAATTATTTAGTTAGTGGTTTGCTTTCTCATGCATGTTTGTGTGTGTGTGAGAGTTGGCTCCATTTCATCAATTAGAACAATCATCTCTGTAAATTTTTCAATCAATATATGATGAATCTCAGTTACAAGTTGTCTTTCATATTCATACGAGAAATTGGAATATAGAGTATTCTCTCTTACACCAAGAAGGGTGCATGAATCTACCAATATCATGTGACGGTATCAGACCAACGTGTTCCAAATATCATCGATTGAGAAATGTAAATCTTTATATAAATCTCAGTTTTTCGAGAGATTAATCAATGGCTGGAGTTTACTAAAGAAAGGTACCTATATCAGTTTCACTGACTAGAGGTTAATATTGATGATAAAGAAACTTCTACTACATTTGTATATATGGATCAATGATAAGTATTACTTACACATAACCTTCCCAGAGCTAACAAGAATAAATCTTATACAGATCCCTTTCTTCCTAAAAATCACTAACCGGCTTTTTGTGAGTTATGATGTTCATTGTACAACTAAGAACTCATCGTTTATATCTGTGATTTCTGATTAAAACTGAAAAATATAAGGCTCCTTATGTTCCACCAGTTATCTAGTCAAAAAGAAAATGTTCCACCATTTATGAATTCATATAAGGCCCATAAGACAATGCCAATCACCGTGTCCCTCACTAAACTCTTGACTAGGCCATCGATCCAGCCATTAGAACCCCCATCATTTGAATTTTTCCCAGCAAGGTCTCGAAATCTCAAATTCCCTGTATCAGCTAACAGTGCATATATTACACCATTCATGTGGCCTTTTCCAATCACACCTACCACCCTTTTACAGTTATTCACAGCCTTGCTCCGCTTCAGAGACCATGCAAGATACTGCAGAACAGAGAGAAAAAAAAAACTATTGTTTACTTGAAGTTGAAGCCTTGCAGGACTTGTCACGTGCAAAAGGATACTACGATACAATTTTTGAGTGCGAGGAAGAAAAACTTACAGTATCTCGTTCATGTATAAGAGGTGGCAATAGGGATGGATATGAAAAACTGAGCTGCTCATAAAGCTGAAGTGCACCATCATCTGAACTTGCTTTCAGCAACTAATAACAAGATTTGGTTCTTTAGTTTTTTAAATAACTAATACTAAGGCAAACTTTGGCATAGGTTAAATGATCATCTTACACGCATGTGCGCACACACGCACAAACACATAAACCTGAACCGTCTTAAAACATTTCACTATAACTCAATGGCTAGGAATCAAATCTCAACTCGTGCCAATACTCCTGGTCTGTGAACTGTTTACTCGGCCCAATTACTAAAGTACTCGGCAAGGGTTTGTACTTTGTATGACATGGGCCGAGTAGAATCCCTATAGACGCAGCCACGCAAGTTCCAAAGATCCCTCAACCAAAACCATAGCTTAGTAGGCTGCCGAGAGAGTGGAAATCTTAGCTAAAATGGGGAAAAGGAATATAGCATAAAAAGGAAGATCAAAATAAAGAAAACCTAAGTCACTCATTTAGCCTAAACACAAAACACCGACCTTGAACACGGCACACTGCCAATAAAGATCCTAGAAGCTCTACCCGAAACAAAACTAAATATCATTTTAAAAGGTTTGTTGTTTATCTTGAATGGACCATTTCAAAGTCTGTACGTTTTTCCATTTCTTAAGAAACGGGATCAAGCATATAAAAGCAGACCAAGTAACATAAAAAATAGTAAAAATTGAGATTAACATTCTAGGCAAGAGAAGTAACCTCAAGCTTATTTGGAGAAATGTCTGATGAAGATGTTATTCCTCGGATAACTATTGTCAATAAACTCAACTTTTGAGTCCAATTCAAAGCATTCCATGCTCTCTGAAGCTACAAAACAGATTATATAGACTCCATCATCCTAAGCTCACACATAATATTTCGGCTGTTTCCCATTGTTTCGGACTCAATATATACAAATCTGAAACAATTGTTGAATTAATTTATTTCCTTTAAAGTAAGAACTATGTAATATGTACATACAGTTATTTCGATTGGCCTATCTCCCAAAACTAGTTGAGCGCCAACTTCCTCCGACACTTTTCGAGCAGCACGGAACTGCATAATATACATTGTGTTTTTTCATTGTCTAAATGAGTTATACTTCCAAAAGCTACAAATATAGAAGAATTTTAAACTACCTCATCGCCAAAAGGGCGGTCAATATCTGAAGAGATCTTTGATGAAAAAGCAGCCAGAAGTAATCTCAATGCTAAAGCAGTTTGACCACCTGATATTTACATCATAAAGAATAAACATGCTTCTCTTATAGATAATTAAATATACATGTCAAAACCAACTCATGATAAAAAAAATAGTCATGCTTCTCCTTTAACGTGGTTTAGATTAAGCGGAGTAGAATGTGTATTTAAGATACTAGGATTCTCCTGAGAAAAAAGATAGACATGTAGAACAAAAATGTGCTTACCGAGGTTTATGCTACGGCCAATAGCTCCAAAAAACCCAGTCCCGCTCAAGGAAAACATAGTAGACCTTAGCTGTTTGTCAAGCTGATCATCATCAGCATACATGATCCCAGCTCTGGAAATGAAATCTGCAACAATTGAAGTTATGATGCATATTGACAAAGGAAACTAACTGAGTCTGCAACAATTGAAGTTATAATGCATATTGACAAATGAAAACAACTGAAATCAGCAACATCCTATGATTTCAGTTAGAAAATAAAATTAAGAGTTATGTATAGACAAAGGGAAATTTTTCACATTCATATTAATCACAAATATTATAGGATTATTATAACGGGTATAATAATTTAGATTAAAATTCATGTTCTGAAAAGAAAATATGAGTACTTGCCTGCTTCTGCATAGCTCAACAACCACATTATCCGGCTTCACAGCTTTTACAACACGTTCAACCTCCATAGCTGACTCTTTAGAAACATGTGTAGTTCCTATCAACCAAATATATTCAGGTTCAACAAATTCAGTCCTCCAAGAAGGAACAGGACCAAACCTCTTCTTCTGTACCAAAATCAAGCTACCATTGTCAGCCAAATCAAGCAACTCAGGGTAACATTCTTCTATAACAGCTCTAGATTCATCTGAAATCTCTAGCTTGTAGTTGAAGTCAGGTGGTGGAGGTTTGACAGAAACCTTTAAGGGTCTGAGAGATGTTTTTGAGAGGAAAAATGGATTGGTTGTGAAAATGGGGAAGGTTGATTTTATGATGGTGGAATCCATGGAATGAATGAATATGAGTAAGGTGATGATGGAATGGATTCTAAAGATATTGAAGTGAAAAGTGGGAGGAAATTATATAAAACTTGTGACCGTGAATTTAGACTAACGTTCAACCAAGGAAAACCAATCATCTTATTCTTTAGGCCACCCATTAATTTTGCAATTTTTTGTCACATTTTTTTTTTCTTTATGTACCACTAGTGTTTTTTGGAAAATTTCTCAATCGGTCCTCTATGTGTGAATTTAGACTAACTCTTTTTCATGAAATTTGTGGTTAAATATATGATCCTACCGTCAATTAACTTTATCAGCACCATTTTCATCTGAAATAAAGGTAATGTAACAAAAACCCTTCTGATTGTTATTTCCCATGCATTTTCATGATATTATTTTAGTTATGGTGGAATTCCCAGTTGATCTGAAATCAGACGATGCTAAACTAGTTGTTAAGGATTTTGTGGAAAAAAAGTTACAACTGATAAAAGATTCACCTCTGAAGATAATATGCTGGATTGGATTTGTTGTTAAGCAGCTAAGTTAGGTTTTGCAATAATTACTTCAAAGTCTCATAATAGTTTATATGGAAGACTTGAAAATTCTTAATCCAATTAAATCCTTAGCCAAACATACATCTAAGGTCTTTTGTGACTTTAATCTCGAAAGGTTTCTCGACTAGTTCTTCGATACATCCACGTGAGAATGTGATAAAACTCAACGTGGATGGAAACTCTATGGGTAACCTAGGTCGTTCTAATCATGGCGTTCTTCTTAAGAATTCGTCAACATTTTGGATTTTTTGTTGTTCCAAAAGTTGTGGTTTTTACGTTTAATGATCTCGATCTAGCTCCCTTAAAAGAATTCCATTAATATTTCCATTTTATATTAATTATTATTGGCCAATATAATCTTCTCTAAATTGAGGGTACACTATGAACTAAAGAGAAGTGCATGGCCTTGCACCTTAAGTGGTAAAGTGATCGTCAGTTTTTCGACACAGCCAAAAACATGAGATGAAGGAAGATAGTTTACATAGCAGAAGAATTTACCATTTTCTTGTGTTATTTAAACAACCATTGAATGATAATTTATAGGAAAATCATAAATTTACAAAGAAAATGAAATATTGATACAAAAACTAAAACAATATAAAGAGAAAGTAAAAACAATGCGAGCATGCGAGAGAGAAATTGTCACAAAATTATAAAAAAATAATTGTACAAATATCTCATAAGCAAAATCACACACATTAAAAATCTCAATTGTTCTTGTTGTTGTCTAATCTCATGAGCAACCCTCTTTTATTATCATTTAGTGTTGTCTAATCTCATGCCTCAATAGGAAATCACTAGGATAACCAAGAAACGTTGGACTTTACTTCTTTGAGAAAATATTCGAGTGCTTACACCTTTATTATCATTTTGTACCTTGATCAATACTAGACGTAGGGGTGTGCATAATAACTAGTTTGAGGCTCAAGCCCATAACCATATCCAGATCCACTTTAAAATATCCGGATTTTTTTTAAATGGTTACCAACCAACCCATTTTAAACGGGTTGGATATCCAAACCAATTAAATTTGGATCCATTTTAACCACTTCTCTTCCAAATCGTTTCAGTCTTCAAACCACTTCTCTCTCTTCCAAATCGCAAATCGTTTCAGTTCTTCTCTTCACACCTCAAATCCCAAATCGCTACTCATCACCTCAAATTGCTAATCGAGTACAATTTCCTCATTGCTTTTGATTTCAACTTCGTTTATTATTATCAATTTCAATTTTGAATGGATTGGTCTCTTCACAGCCTATTAGCAACAACGCAGAGAGAGAGAAACGACAACAACACAAAGATGTCAACCGCCACGGTGAATACCGAACACTGCAACCGCAAATGCCAGACACGGAAAACACGGATAGATGTAAACTGCGACGGTGAACACGCGTAGATGGCTACCTCAACGGCGAACTCACGTCGTCAAATTGTGGCTTTCTATGCTTTTTTAGTTATGTGATGCGTTAATTTTTTTTTTTGTAAAATAGTTTGAATTTGTTGTAAAAAAAACTAGGTTTCAATCATGGGATTAAAAAAATTGGATTAAAATCGGTTTAACTAAAGAAACCGATTTTTATGGCAAACTGGTTACGAACCGGTTCTGAACCATATCTAAACTGATTTTGCGGTTTATATGGTTCCAATTTGGTTTAGTTTTAATCCATGCACACCCCTAGTTCGGGTATAATTCGATTGCTTTCTTCTAGTGAGAAAATATTCGAGTGCTTTCTCCTTTTTCTTCTTAATCTGTACACCTTTAATATAACATCATTTTTAAGATGTAAATGATATATTATTTGTGTGGATAAGTTACAAATATTGTTATCTAAATAATACTGTAATTAAGTGAACCTCTCTAACATCCTCTCCAAAAAAAAAATGTACAGCTAACATCTTTCCCAAAAAAAAAGTGTACCTCTACTCACTCCTCCTCATAAAAAAAGTTGTACCCCTAACATTTTTTATGCCATAATAAAGCTAAATATCATAACATTTTTAATTGTAAAATAAACAACATATTTTATTTAACAGCACAATGATCAAATTCATAACAAATGAGTGTCTATCTTACAACCAATTGATTGTCTGCATTTTAATTAGTAGCAATTTACATAAAACTCAAGTGAATGGATGATATATATAGTAATTACATGTTTGTCCAAATTAGAATTTTTAATCAACATTGAAGTAAACCAAAATATCTACTTTAGATTAAAGAAAAAAAGTTGAAGTAAACCAAAATATCTACTATAGATTAAAGAAAAAAAATTAGAAATCAAATTTGTATCAATTATGAATTGTCATCATCCACATACGAGAAAAACACACATGCGTTAAATAAAAGGAAGGTCATATAAATTTATTGAGATTTAGATAAATTGTGATGAACAAAACCTGCAAAGGCCAATCAAAGTAAGTTAAAAATGTAAATCATTAGATGAACAAACATGAATGATCAGATAATTTACTATAGAATATAAGTATTGCATGAAAATGTTAAAATCAAATCTAAATTATGTATGATTTGAAAGAAAAAAAAATTGTATGATTTGAGTACAATATCACGCTACCTTGAAAAAAAAATTGACTTACAAAGTCTTAATATAAAAATTACTAACTACAAAAATTACTTTAGTGGCGAGATATTCAAGTACGGTGGCAAGGTAAACAGAAGCAATGACACCGACTTGACTAAATCAATTTGATTTTTGGAAATGGTTGAAAAATGAGTGTAATGATCCTGCTCCTCAACATGGATAATATACTTCTATGATTGAAATACTCTCTCCGTCTCATGATTATTGTCTTTTAACATTTTTTCTTTTTTTTAAAAAAATTGTCACACTTTACAATATCAATGCACTATTTATTATTATTTTTCACTGTTATATCCTTATTTATTGAATTTCATCCAACTTAACTACTTTACTAACTACGATTAATAAGAGTGTTTTAGTAAATGTTACTAATTTTACCATTGAAATCAATAAAATTAATCATTTCCTTAATAATCGTGCACAAATCTTAAATGGCTAAAATTATGAGACGGATGAAGTATGTTAAAGGAACAAATTGAAAAATGAGTGTGTAATAAATATGTTGCACAATAAGCAGTGGGGAGGGAAAATATTTTACAATGAAATTAAATAAATCAAAGAAAATCTACAAATTAAGAAGAAAAAGAAGAAAGCAGGGATGCCTCAATCATTAGACCAGTAAAACTCTTGCTTTATGCCCTAAAATTATTTATTTTTAACTAGTATATATGTATATATAATTATCAATAATGAAATAGCAAACAAAAAATATGGGATAGCAAAAAAAAATTACATTTGCAGTTTCCCCAAAAGTTTGAAATTTGTGATTCAAATTCCTTAATTATGGTTAATATTGAATTAATATGTATGAGTCTCTTGCGATACTTTTCTTTTTAAGAAGTTAAAATGGAATATATTACTGAAATCCTGAAGGTTTCAACATAAGGAGTGGCGAAATCCAACTGAAAAAGTATCAATTACAACCAAAAACAAACTGGGAACAAAAAAACAGGTCCATAAAAGAAAGCTACCTTGTTACATAATAATTCCCAAGCAAGGTAAAGGATTTAACCGCCATGAATGGTAGGAGAAAATAAAACTAGGACGATTCGCTTTCAGCCACCAGTAAGATTGAAACTTAACTTTATCTAGCAATTAATTAATCGAAGCTTATGTTTGGTGAAAAACCCGAGCATTCCTTTCAAACCAAATCACCCACACACAAGATAACCATATAAGATTAAACGTGGAGCGATTATTTTTTGAGAAGCCTCCTAAGGTGCCAAATTGATATAGATGGTCTAGCACATGTTCAGGAAACACTATGTGGTAACTAAGCCAGTGGAAAACACCGTACCAAAGTTTACCAAAAAAATCACAAGAGAGGAATAAGTGTTTTGCATAACTGAGCATTTGGAAGTAAAATGTGTCTTTTAATTAGACCGTCTGTTGTTGGTAATCTATCATGCAACAGACGCCAAGTAAATAGACTAATTTTCAGGGGCACTTCCTTGTTCCAAATTTCTGTCGTGTGAGCTGCTGCCAAGTTGTTGTTGGTTGGTGTCAACAGATGTTTATAAGCACTTGTGACGTTATAAGTGTTGGAAGCATATAAATGTCAAATCCACCTGTCAGAAAGATTGGTTGCAAAACAATATTAGTTAAAATATCACAACACTCCCGCACCTTCTCCTCCTCCCATGCGAACAAACGCCGCCGCCACTTCCAAGCTTCCCCCTCTTCCCCCCACCCAAGCGAATACATTTCAGCCACCGTTGTCATTTTATTAGTAGCAAGATAAAAAAAGGCGGCCAAAACTATTCTTCAAAACTAACCCATCAATCCAAGGATCCCACCAAAATAAAGTATGAGCACCATCGCCTACCTTCCGCCCAACATTATCATCAAACCACCGCCCACCTCCCACACCAACCCCATTTTTTATATTTATTAAATTATTCCACTAAACAGAGTTAAACTGCCCCTCTTCTGCGATTAGACCTCCTATTTTCAACTCGCATACGCCAACACCATTTACCAAGTAATACCAAATTAAACTCCTGAATCCTCCGCACTCCTAAGCCTCCATTATAATTTTTGGAACAAATAGTGTCCCAGTTAATCCAAAAAAAATTCCTAACCTCCTCACAGCCTAAAAAAGAAACAATTAAAAATAAATTCAATAGAGGAAATGATACCTGCGAGAGCTTTGAAGAAAGAAAGAAAGTAGACCGAAAGAGAGGACAAGACAAACTTTAGAAGAGCTAAACAACCACCCCAAGATAGACTTTTACTCTTCTAACCCGATAATCTGGATTTAATAGGTCAATCAAGGGTTGCCAAAATTTTAATTTGCGAGGATCACCACCTATAGGCAGCCCCAGATAGAGAAAAGGAGCTCTGCCCAATTTACAATTAAGAACAGAAGCTGCCTCAGCCAACCAAGAATCATGAAAAAGGAGAAGAGCTTTCAAAGCTCTAATATTAGCCCAACTTTGATCCCCAATTAACAAGGTGTCATCAGCAAATTGTAAATGAGTGATGGAAACAAGATTATTATTAGCGCCCACCTTGTAACCAGAAAAAAGTCCAACCTCTACCAAAGCATTCATCAAGACATTCAATCTTTCAGTGAATATTAAAAAAAGAAAGCGAGAAAGAGGGTCATCCTTGCCTCAACCCACGTTCAAATTTGAATTCATCTGTTGGGCTGCCATTAACAAGAACAAATGTTGAGGCCGTACTGACGCATTCCATAATCCATTTACGCCATAAGGTTGGAAAATTCATTTTTTTTCATAACTGCTTCAAGGTAGAACTAGTCAATTGAGTCAAAAGCCTTCTCAAAATCATCTTTGAATAAGAGAAAATCTTTTTTCAGGCGCTTAGCATCTTCCACAATCTCATTAGCAATGAGGGTACCGTCAAGAATCTGTCTACTAAGGATAAAAGCTGATTGAGTTTCCGAAATAACACTAGACATAACCCTTCACAATCTATTGGAGATGACCTTTCAAAAAACTTTGTATAAACTTCCAACCATAGAGATTGGTCGGAAATCACTCAGGCGCTGAGGACACTCAACTTTTGGAATTAAAGCAATAAAAGTAATGTTGATACCTTTTGACAATTTCTCATTCCTGTGAAAATCAGATATAAGCGCATAAAATCATCACGGAGTTTCGGCCAAAACTCCTTAACAAAACCCATATTAACACCATCTAGTCCAGGACTTTTGAAACTGTCACAATTCTAAATAGGTTGGTTAACTTCCTCAACTGAAAAAGGTTTGGTTAACTCTCCACACTGACCTACATTAAGCATTTTAAAATTGAGATTCTCAATGCTAGGTCTTTCGGCTGTCACGAATCGAAAATGAGATGAGAAATGATTAAAAACCAGTCCCCGAATTCCTTCCACACCTTCTACAGTAGTGCCATCAACAATTAAAGAAAATATGGAATTTGCTCGCCTCCTAGAGGACATTGCAATTTTCTACGATTAGCGTTTGTAGTTTCCTTTATTATTAATGTTGCGATTCACACTACTTTTTTAATGTGTGTATTGTCTTTCTCTTCGTGTCTTACTCTCGGTCTCACAATTATGTTTTGGTTTTGACTTTATTATCTTTTGAAAAAGAAACGCTAAAAAAGATGACGATAACTTAATAGACATTTTTGCATCTCAAAAAAATCTGAAAAATAAAATTTACACGAAATATTAATTTTATTAAAAAGATTCATTCTTAGAGTTCACTTTAAGCCTCAATATTGGTTGAGACGGCACCAGGAGAAAACTATAATACACTTACAAAAGACACTAAATCATTTTTTTGACAGAAAGAAACTTAGTACATTTCATTTATAATAATAGAGATACAAGATGGAATCAAAACACATTTATTCATCTTCATTTCTATATTGTTCAACCTATTTTTATTCCAAATATTGCATAATCACCATAACTAACGCTTCTAAGAAAAAATCAATAGCAACACACACTCACCGCAATTGTGCACTATCAAAGTACATACTGCATTTATAGTTGTGAAGTAGCCATGTGTCAATTAATATGTAACAAAAAAATGAAATCAACTTGTAACGGTGGATTTGGAGACCATAAGAGTGGAATGACATGATAAAAAAATAAAGGTCAAAATTGAGATGAAAAAAATGATAGTCCAAATAAAAACTTATTGCAAATCAATTAACTGTGTTTTTTTTTATGGGATCATTGTTATAAAACTAAATTCATCCAACATTTAGTTTAACAAATGACGGTCTAATCACACAGTTCATTTCATTTCCTATGCTCTGAAATTCTCGAGTAAAAAAGAATCTTAAATATATGTTACTGTTACTCCGTATAAAACATCGAATGAGACAAAAAATGGACCAGTCAATTGATTTGAGTAGATTTTGTGCACGCACATACGGACAAAACAACATCAAATGTTGATTGGCTGTATAAGACATATATAGTTGAACTGATACCACCAAAATTATTGTCTTAAGTTTTTTTTTTTTTTGTGTGGATATTTGGTTTTGTTTTTGTAACATGATATTTATTTGTGAGTTTTGATAGGTGTTTTTTTAATTACATGCGAAAAGAAGAAGGAAAAAAGAAATGAGTAGAAAAGAAGCTAGTCCTTTAAAAAGGACACCTTTAAAGCATCCGCTAAACATATTAGAAGAGGAGTGTAGTGATATTTGAACAACCATTTTAAACAACTTTTGTGATAACTTTTTTTTTCTCACTTTTCATTGGTTAAAAATAATGGAGAGAGAAAAAGGAAGAGAGAGAATAAAAACATAATGTGAATATGAGAGAGAAAGTTGTCAAGAAGTTGTCGTCACAAAATAGTTGTACAAATATCATTTCTCTTATAAGAGAGAAAACATAGGTAACTATTCTTTGCAGATTGTGCCGTTGGTAGTTATTTGGAATGATAGAATTCATTATTATGTCAATCTTTGATTTTTTTTTTTGGCAAAGATTGGAACGTTGCATCATATTCTTCGTGAATAATGGAAAAGTGTGGATATTTTAGCAAAATTGGAAGCAAATGGCATCGATCTTTGATTGTTGTCCATGAAGCCCTTTCATGAAATGTGTCTATGAACCCCTTTTATAATAGTAGAACATTGAGAACAAAAATAATATTTAATTCCGGTAAAAAATATTAATAAAACTATACTAAAAATAGAACAATACACGTGTTTCATATTAGATAGACCTATTTTTAGTGGTATTTGTAATTTTTTTGTCAAGTCGTTTAGTGGTTAGAATTCACCTCTCAAGGTGAATAAGTGGGATATTCGAGGTTCGAATGTCGGCCCCTACATATATATGCAATGTCTCTATCAACTGAGTTAAGTTCACCATGTTTGTCATTATCTCTATTGATTTCATTTTTTGTATCAATATTAATACCAACATGTTTTTTTTTACTATTGTATGGTGCAATATCATCATCATAGTTTCTTCTAAGTTTGTGTTTGAATTAATTCATCCATGAAATGTAACAATTTTTTAAGAAGAACTTTGCTATTCACTATGATCATATCTATGCGGTTTCGTGGGGAGATGTCACAGATAAATAGCATGCACTATCATATATGTAAACTAGTTTATATGGCTTTTTGATAAAAGAAATTGAACTCTGGCAAACATTATTCGGTTGCTTTTCATATATGATAGATACCCGATGTCTGTGGGGGACGCTGGTCGTTTGATCTTTCTTGACCTAGCCGTCGTTTTCTTGTGCCTCCTTGTTTTTACCCGGTTTTCGGGTGGCCCTCCATCTAAAACTTGAACATTATTGCATAGAAACAAATATATGTATCTCCATGTGATTATGTTGGACAAGAAACAATAAGTTGTACGGTTTTTATCCGGTAGTTCTTGTGTTAATGTTCTAACTTAATTATGGTGAACAAGTATTCTTCTTCGAAAAGAAGAAAAAAAAAGTATCCACAAGTTTGGTTGGATATACTTAGCATGATAGCATCAAATTATTAAATGACATGTGATATTTTTATGTTAATTCATGTTAAAATAAATTCAAGTTTTGAATTAATTTTCTTTAAAGGATAATAGTATTCAATCAAACAGCAAAGTTTATAAGAATTTATGTTTTTGAAAGAATTTATTTTATTGTATTATTGATGTGTAGTATTTAAGTTCTAGTATATATTCTTAAAAAAAAAAAAGGTTCTAGTATATATTATATCATCATATAATTGAATTATGGTAGATCTCAGTAAATCCGAATCTTCATTTAATCACTCAAATTTGTCAAAGAAAGAAAATTCTAATCACTTAAATCGTTATTTAACTCACAATATTTATCGTTTAATTGAGATGGATGAGGTATGTACTATAACTAAGATATTTGCAAAAAAATATTGTTTTAAAAAAATTAACCAATTTCACTTTTCGATACAATAATAATTACTTTTTTCAATTATAACTCTAATTAATACTACTTTCATCACTCCCAATTCAATATATTCTATTTTGCATTTATGATAAAAGGAATGCATCAATACTTGATAAGACACTTAATTATTTTTCTCTCTCTTTCAATTCACTTATACATTTTTTCTTAATATATGTAAAATGAACAAATGACTCAATTAAAATGGGACAGAGGGAGTAGTATTTTTCACATTTTGGCTTGTATGATTTATCTCAAGTTTTATATTGTTGTGTTCACATTCTCTTACACCAAAAATAGTTTAGATTGTTTGAAAGTTGACATTAAGAGTAGTTTATAAATGCATTATCTGATTAATTTCAACTTATTTAATTAATGTCAAAATCACGATGACTTACATGTACATAAGATTTAAATCAACAATACTTAGGAAAAGTGGTACGGAAACTTGAGGTTGAAACTATTTTCTCCGTCGGAATAAGGTTTAAACCACACATAAGAACTGACTGACCCTTTAACCCATTATAATATCATAACAAATTATAAATGGATCAATAAAGAACTAAACTCATTGCTAACAATCACACCTCTCTTTAAAAAGGAATTTTTGTAGGGCATAATGAACCCCTAATTTTTTTTGTTAGTATTCAAATTTTGTATTTATTTTTGAGATCTAAGACGGTCGTTCTTGCCTCAGATGCGGTCGTCTGCGTCTTCTAATAGATCTTATATGACATGTTGGTTACTTACTCATTTTTTAACTTTATTAATTACTTTTTTCTATAATAATTTAATAAAAAGAAAGTTACATAAGTGAATCTTCTAGAAAGACTTTTGCAAGTAATATGCGATATCCCAAACTAAAAGAATAATGAAAGAAAAGTTTTCATTTTTTAAGATGTAATGGCAAACACCGAATGAACAAAAACGATTGTTCTAATATGTATCATATTGCAAACTCATTTTTATTTTGTTTTAATTTTCATAACTTTCATCATATCTCATTAAAGACATTGTTCAACACTAAATATAATTACTTCTCTTATGATCAGAATTCAAATATTAATTCGTTGTATTTGAAAGTCTATCAATATCATCAGGGCCGTTCCTATGAAATAGGAGGCTCGGTTCTATTTTTAAAATAGGCCCCAGTAAAATCAAAACGCAGTTCTTTTTGTGTAGCTAAACTTCATTAAAAAATCATAATCTGAAGAACTTTTAAACACGAAACAAAACAAAATAAAATTAAGTGAAAGAGAGGTGAAATTTATCCAACGGTGTCGTTTGGAATGTCACTCCTGCGTCGTAGGAAAGGGGAAAACGAATGGTTTATGCGAAAAATAAATAATTGTTGTGATTCTTTCAATGAAATAGTTTTTTAAATTAACTGATTAAGTGATTATTCAAATTGATGGTGGTTTAATAGCATCAAATTTATGTCTAGAAAGTGGAATTAGAGTCTAGAAAAAACTCATGCGTGTATTGAAGAAAAGAAAGTAACATATAATTTTTTAATTTAAGTGGGGATGGATATTATAATTTTTTTTTAGACCCATAATTTTTAGAGGCTCGGTTCGATAGCGCTTCTTGCACTCCCCAAGATTCGGCCTTGAATATCATCTTCTAATAGATCCTATATGATTTGTTGGTTAATTACTCATTTGTTTAGTTTATTAATTATTTTTTTTCTGCAATAATTTAACAAATCCGAAGGTACATAAGTGCATCTTCTATGTATAGTAAAAAAGGGAAAAGTGTCGTTATCTTTGGGGCATATGTTGTTTGTTGTTAGTCCCCATTATTATTCATTAAGACAGTGGCGCAATTCATCCCACGATCCTCCTCGTATAAGTAATTACTACAACAGCTAATAAAAATTGTGTGCTTAAGACGTGTTTATAGTGTGGCCTCAGCCTGAAATCGACGTAAATTATGACCTACAAATGAATCCCCCCATTACTTTACTACTAATAAAGTCTATGTCCTCCGCGACTTTCCCACGGTTCATCCTATTCGTTCATCACTTTCACTTCCTTTTTATTCAAATCAAATCATACAAATCTCCCCACTCATTCCATTCCATTCACCTTTCCCACTTTTCTCCCTCCCTCCTTCTGTCGTATATGTACCTCATATATATATATATTTTAAAATATTTATATTAACCTAATATGTACTACTATCGCCACTATCATATATTCTCTCTTAATATCAACTCCAAAATAACAACAACTAGAAAATAAAAAGAAAACAAAAACAACACCACATTCATTCATGTATGCTTAGTTCCTACCTACAACAACATCATTTCTATTTTTTTCTTTCTTCATGGATGGCACCAACAACAACACTTCATCGGTGCCACCACCAATACAACTCCCTGATATAGTCACATCTTCATCAGCACCAACAACTCCTTCATCTTCTCCGGCAACTACCGGAGTGGTGGGACGATACCGTGGAACTCGTTGTAGGAGTGGGAAATGGGTATCAGAGATACGTGAGCCACGTAAAACAAAGCGCATTTGGTTAGGAACATACCCTACAGCTGAAATGGCAGCTGCTGCTTATGATGTTGCTGCTCTTGCTTTAAAAGGACCTGATACTACTCTTAACTTTCCCAATTCAATACTATCTTACCCTATTCCTGCTTCATTGTCTTCAACTGATATTCGTGCTGCTGCTGAAGCTGCTGCACAAGCCAGAATCATGAGACCAGCACAACAAGAACAGCAACAAAAACCTTCAGCTTTTAGTTTTGAAGGGTCTTCTTCAAGTAGTGGAATGCAACAACAACAACAACAACATGAATATATTGATGAAGACGAGTTGTTGAATATGCCAAGTTTGTTAGATGATATGGCTAGAGGAATGCAGGTTAGTCCACCAAGGATGAGTTCATTCTCTAATTGTTCTTCAGATGATTCACCTCGCAATTCTGATGGAGGAGATAATCTTTGGAGTTACAATTTTTGAAGACAGAATCATTCATTTTCTGTCTTCATGTTTCTCTTTGAATTTGTTTGATTTTGGATATTTGAAGTGTTTGTACGGTAGATCTTGATTCACCCTCTCTTTTTTCTAGCTATCTAGCTAGGTACGTACGGACGGACTGTGATTGATTGTTTTGTTTTGTTGTTAATTTGCAATATAGCTAGTTTTGATCTTGCTGCTGATTTTGGATCTATGTGTAGTAAATAGGAGGGGATTAGGTCATTTTCATTTCATCATTCATCACTACAGATTTTAATTTTAGGTGATAATGATCTGAATGAATCTGATACAATTCCATATGATCTAATCAGTTGGGGAGGTTACCTATGTGTATATGTGATTTGAGTCTAAGAAGATTCAACTTTTGATTCTGGATCTTTTTAGTTACACTCTATCGACATACGATTTTATCTTTGTATGGGGATTGCCCTTTTTCTGCTGAATAGTTTACAATCTACTGCTGAAATTATGCTGTGTTTGTGGATCTTTCTAGATATATTATATGTGCAAGCTAGGTTGCATCTGTGTATATTGTGCTGTTAATTTGTATAAGTTTCAGGATATGGTACATGTAAATGATATAATTAGTAGCACCTAATTGCATCTCTTGTGCTAGCTATCTGCGGCAAAAAATGGTAGTGTTCAAAAGATGTTTCTGCATATGATCATAGTTAACTTTCTTTTTCTCATATATAACTCATTATGAAACTTAAGATTTATTTGTTTTTTTGTTTTACAGAATTAAGATTCATTTGATTAACCATATGAATGATCATTTAAAATGTTATTAGGATATGATTAATTTTAAACTAATAGATAATCTGTATTTCTCTTTAATGCTTCAATCTCTGTAACTGAATCTCAAAGAATTGGCATTAAAATCATGAAGTCTTGAGGCTGTTTCAGTTCTGTGTTGGTGGAACTAGACATTTATTAATTTATGAACCATACTATAATAACATCCATGGCAATAGCTATGGCCTGATATATTTCTGGTGTGTAGCAGGTTTCTGTTTTTGATACTTAAGTAGGATTCTTTCTTTTGCTATATAAAAATTTACATTAGGGAATGGTTTTATTACAACTCCGATCCTTTTTATAAGATACATTTGGGTCAACAAAACTTGATATGTCTGATTTAAATCCGGATCAAATACATCAACTTTTATTGACTCCGGAGGGAGTATTATAGTTTATTAGTTATTTTATATTTCACATATACTAATTTACTCTCGATCACCTTAAAAGATCTCTAATCCTACTCTCTAAGTTTATAATATGAAGACAAAATGAGATAGAAAAATAATTTGTGTGATCACTTGCCTGATGCTAGTGCAGCCATTATACAATTTACATCCACAACATTTGCGGCCATTGCGGTGTTGTGATGCTGGTCTCATATGATTAATTGCAGACACAATTTTGGCTTGTTCAAAAAAAAAAAATTGCGGACACAGCCGCAACCACACTATATATTGTGACTGCATTACATGATGTGATCCGCAGCTTAAAACAATGGCATGAAGACACAATACACTATGGCACTATACAACAGGTCTATGACAACTACAACTTTATAATACCCCTCCGATTCTATTTATAAGAAATATTTGAGTGAAGAGAAGTTGATGTATTTGATCCACTTTTGTAACCAAATACCTCAACTATCGTTTATCCAAATTTCTCTTATAAATAGGACTGAAATTGAGTACTTTTTTTCAACGCCAAAATTTAGAAGATAACGAGAAAAGTACAAAAAATACTTAACCCACACTCGGGAAAAATACAAGGGATACTCGCCCAACAAAGTAACAATCATCCTACTTCAAGAAATTAAACAAAGAAATGAAATTAAACAAAGAAGAGGGATGATTTACCAGAAAAGTACAAAGTGGTGCTTGTACCACTTTATTGTATGATTTTGGTATAACTTACTAATTAGGGAATTCTAGACTTGTACCAAAATCCTAACGAGAATGAGGTAACTAAGGTTCAGCAATCTGTATTAACTCAGGGTTGGTAAGTTGGTATCTTTCTATCAATAAATGATATTTGTGAGTGCATCAAAACCTTTACCGATGAAACAGACAATTATTACACAATAAGTTCTTGACGCATTAACACAAATGACAGTCACTGCTTTTTCTTTTCCTTGCTCTGAGACCACTATAGCATGTGGACAAAGAACTTCTTGGAGTAATAATAGACCTAAATTGCATATAAAAATGTTGTGGAAAATGAAACATATATGAAATAGTATGGATCAAAATATATAGAACACTAGTAAATTACTGCATTTACCTTTTTTAGATCTCTATCTTTGCCGACAAGATGCAAAGTTTGTGCCTGATGTTATGATAGAATGTTGATTTGCTGATCTTACCAAGGCGCCTCTATTTGAACAGAAACTGCTTTTTCTTTGAAATTAAGTCTCATATTGTTTATTTATTATTGGTCATGTTTGACATATTTGCACAAATCACCAGTTACTTGTATGTTTCTGTTCATTTGTTTAGGAGTATGATATATAGAGCAACATATCATTGAACGTATAAACCTAATTTAAAAACTTAAGTTTAAATTGGACTTGTTATATGTCATAGATTTTCTAGATATGACCTAATATTTTTTAATGTCTAGTATGACTTGTAAGCCTATTATATGCCTTGTTTGGATTGACTTGAACTTAGTTTATAAAATTTAAGTATAGTTTTCCCCTGAAAAAATAGTTTAAGTGTAGTTTTGTTTTATGATATAAATATGTTTTAAGGTATAACCTAACATTTAAGTTAATGTACTTTTTTTTAATGGCAAATTGAATATATTGAAAAAAGATACAAGACATACTCAACCACAAAAATAAAATAGGAGAGGCCAACGAGAAAGAAAGAGAAAAACAATTACATAAGCCAAAGGATGATGTGTGGGAGGAAGTTTTGCAATTGTTTCGTACCTAACCGGCATAAGGAGTGCCAAGGATTAATACAAACAGTTACAACTAATTACAAATTCGAGGCAAGAGAACAAGGAAGGCTAAAAGTCTACGCTCAAACAGACTAGAGGATTAAGCCACCATATGCGATAATCGAAAGCAAAAGTAATATTGATTGCTTTATGTCATACCATATTACGCAAAAGAAAAAGTGAAAGATAGTGAATATATTAATAGACCGAGATTATAATATTAGGTATAATTAACGGTTGAACTATCGGATGAATATGAAATGATATAAAAAATGAATAATATTTATTTTTTTTAATTGAGATATTAGGGTTAAAATGGAAAAAAAAAAGTTATAAGCTCAATTACTGGTTGAAGTGACTTATAAAAAACACTATAAGCTAATAAAAAATATATAAACTTGTTAGAAAAATTTTTGAAATCAAACATGTTTATTTTAGTCAGATGACTACATAAGTTACAAGTTACATGTGTTGTCTCAACAAATTGTGTTGTCAAACAAACCTAAGAGCATCTTTAGCGCTTTAGAACCAAACAAACGAGTTGAGATCCTCTCCATTTATAAAAATAAATGGAGATTGTCCTTATTAAAGAGATAGACAAAAAAAAAATGTGGCCGATCCTATTATTAAATAGGTTCCGTCATCATTAATTACATTTAAGTTTTTTTTGTGTCTTTATCTCTCTAAATAGATGAAATGAAGAAGATTTTAAATGAAGAGGATCCTAACTCTAAACAAACCTAAGAGCATCTCTAGCGCTTTAGAACTTCCAATTTTCTATCATTGGAGTTTGTTGGCATAGAGTTCGAGACTGATTAAAAATAAATTCCAGAACCTACTTACCTGGATGGGGTCAATGGGTGATCAAAAAGGCCTGGCCTTGGGAGGTGACCTCCATTGCACTTAAGAGGGGTGCTAGCCTAAGGTCTACCCAAGTGGTGGAGCCTACATCATAATTAGTTGCAACGGGGGCCTGCGTTCGCTCGACATCTTAAAAAAAAAATCCAGAACCTGTAGAAGGAATTCTTTCTTCAAATAATTTTTTTTCTTCATAAATGATGTATATATATAATAAATTACAAAATGAGTGGAAGATGATAATCCAACAATAAGTTGCGTCTGCTAAATTTTTTAGATGGCAAAACTAATCTTTTTAAACATAACATTTATGGATTTAAGAGGTATAATATTGTTGTGCATTACCTTTTGAACTCTTATAGAAGGTCAACAACATCTTATGTTGTAGAGCTAAATGTGTCAAATACATATGGTATAAAAGCATGTTGCATGCATAAACACAAATGGTATAAAAACATGTTGCATTTTTTCATGTTTGGTCATTTGGTAATTTGTTTGACATGGCTTTAAGGGTTGCTTGTCCCACCATACAAACCCTAGTCTCCAATCCCACAATGGTGAAATCCCAATCAAATTAACAAATGCATGTTTTTCTACTACCCAACCACACATCATAACATTTGCTAAATTGTTGGCTTAAGTGTCGTCTTCCAACAAGGGGATCATAAAAGGCTTACAAGTGCCTCATTCTTCACAGATACTCCCGTCCGCCTGAATATATAAAAAAAATGACATCTTTAACAAAGTCATACTTATATTTAAAATCGAAAAAGTCTTTACAATTAACGGCATGGCACGTCTTAACGTAAATATGACACACTTTATCAATAGAAAATAATAAAATAATGAGACGATATTGGAGAATAGAACTTTATATGTGGCTTATTTTTGTCACCATTTGAGATGGTCTAAAGGGAGTATCTAATATTAAATATCGAGTGTTTCACCTTAGTTAGTACACTAAATTAAATGTTGAATGTTTCACTTAAACATTTGTTCGATGTTAATTGAATTGCTATCAGTATGGTTGAATGCTTGCGGTGAATAAATTGTGACCACGAACAACCTAACCCAACGTACTTCGTGAATAAGATAAGAGGATTGGCCCACTATACTAAACTGTATACTTAGTAACAAGAAAAAGATATGCGTAGGCAGGCTACTGTTCATATCACGGCTGTGTATAGATTCGGTTTATCATTGCACCAATTGGAGTAACGTCGTTGGAATAAGTACTAACTGCCATTTAACTAACAGAAGAATCAGAGTTAAAAAAATACTGTTCATAAAGCGGCTACACCAAACCAAAGGTGATTCCGGAAACCAACATGGCGTTAGCTTTAACGTAACTATCACACCAATTTTATTTTATCGATTTTGAGTGTTCTAAAGATATTACTAGTAATAGTTAAGCTAAATTATATTTTTGATCTCTTAACTATTTAATTAGTATCGT
>Ga0315915_1000445_pt1 | contig 42006 bp, 23 predicted proteins | sample MpolbnodulesMG_FD_207738 | JGI IMG/M metagenome (GOLD analysis project Ga0315915, IMG submission 207738) | Medicago polymorpha root nodule microbial communities from Los Angeles, California, United States - branched nodules | ecosystem: Host-associated > Plants > Roots > Nodule | place: USA... | reverse complement strand
TGCGGCTGTTGGGCAAAACAGTTGCAGCAACTGTCGCAAAATGACATCTGAGGCAGTTTTGGAGCAAGGGTCGCAAGTTAGAGGTCGCAAAATGCTAAATTTCTTGTAGTGATTCTTATAAATTCATACATAGTTTAAAGGTCAAGTTCTTTGTTTTCCTTGCTTGATAGAAATTTAGGTGATTGGGTTTTTTAAATATTGTTTCCAGAAATTTTGGTATATAAAAAGACAACGAATAAAGTAAATGTTTAATTAGTGCGAGTGCAGTAGTTCGAAGAAGTTAACAAGTAGACTTAGATATGTGTGTAGTTTTAAAAATGTACTAAACTTACTAAACCAACTCCGCTAAAAGATTGGGTCACCCAAAATCATTATCTAGAGTGTGTCAATCAATGGACGTGTCCTAGGGGCACACTATAACAAGGTTGTTGATAAAATCATGACCATCTGATCCATTCCTAATAGTGAGTTGTATACAACTGTCATGAGAGACAAATGTCCAATTAGAGTATTGGGTCCTAAAACCCTAATGATTTTGCAGTAAAGACTAACTCATGGCTCAAGTCCAGGTCATTAGTATTGTCCCTAAATATCTCACGCCCACGACACTAACTTGATTGACAGCGTGTTTACAAATACACTACCCTCATTGTAAAGTTATCAACCTATCGCCACCCATCTTCAACCGTCATTGATCTCTCAAGGGAAAGATATTAGGTCCAGGTGGGATCAAATATCAGCCTATTTGCACAAACTTCAACCATCATTCATTTCATAGGCCACAAATATTAGGTCTAGTAAGGATTAATGACGTTGTTTATGGAAAACCAATAGATGCCTCATCCAACAATCATGATCCCTTCTAGATCAACATAATTCTTTGATGCCCACACAATCCTAAGTCATTCATATACACGCTTAAGGTCCCATGTGTTAGACAAAAATTATCCAAAGGTCATCCGATTAAGGAAACATCATCATATCTTCACATGTCTCGAGGCCGTCAAAACAATTGTAAAATCACAATCCTGACACAATATTCAAAAGCCAAAGACATTTTAAATCATCCAAATATATGACTCAAGGCACGTGGTGTTCGCTTCAAAAAGTAGTGTACTCACCCACTTCAACTACAATCTGCACAAAATGTACCAAGACTTGTCTAGATAAGTCCAACCAACTGCCTTTTCAAACACAGTCCCGATAAAAGGCCAAGAAAAATGGGGTAACTCATGACAAATAAAATCGACATAAAATGTCATAAAGAAGTAACATTCCTATCATATAACAACACATAACTTAACATACAAAGCCAAAAAGGGTCATCACCTAGGATGCAGTTGATTTGCTAAACAGGGGACTAGACAACTTCTTGGTATCTTATTTAATTTAGAAATAGTCTGTGGGATTGGACAAAACAAGTAGGAATGGACTAGACAATAAATTGAATTCTTGTCCCTCACTAAACATGAGACAATTTTTTACCTAAAGTACATACTATGAAAAATAACAAAATATCATTTTTATGTTCCAACATGAAAAATATTACCTCTATATCTGTCTCCGATACAACTTTATATTGTCTTGTACTACTCTGTCATGTACTGTTCTTTTGACTACGTACTTTTTCGTGAATCAAACACATCCCTAGAATGTTTGGTTTGAATTCAACCCATCATCTGACTCTGTCAACTAATAACTTAGGTGAAACTGTTGCAGATTGGGCCAAGCTCAACCTACCAGCAGACCATATCATTTAAAGTCACTAACTAGCTCTAGAGTGAACCACATGATAGACATCCCTAGAATTTTTTTAACTTGATTTAACGGATGATCTTAATCATCTAAAATATTTTTAAATTTAGTTGTTATTTGTTGACAAGCCTCTTATATATAAATAGGGAAATGCTAGTCAAAATTAATTTAAAATAAACTTAATTGTGCTTTAATTTGATAAATAAATCCAATTTATTTCAGAAATTACAAACCCTGTTTTTAATCGATTTTGTCATATGTTACCACTAAATTGATCAAGTCGAAATTGACTAATACCCACATTTAGGCTGAAATGAAATTACGCACTTACACAATTTTTTTGACTAATCTATAGTTGAATGGATTTACGATGGAAGAAATTTTATGCATATTTTTCATATGATCATTTCAATATATTTATGTTAAAATATTAACCATCACACATACATGCTTATCACTTTGATATATATATATATATATATATATATATATATATATTTGTAATAAAGACCAAATTATGACCACATTACTAGTTTCCTTATTACAATAAAGACTAAATTCTTAAAAATAATAAAATAAACAAAGACCAATTTGTTTTTTGGTTACAAAACAAAGACCAAATAAAAATGGATACTTTCACGCATTAAAAATGCAAGACCAAAAAATTTCTTAACCATTGTAACCAAAAGGGGATTTGTTAACAAATCTCTATATAAACAATTTAACACACAAAAGTTAAGTACCATGGTTGATTAAGCATCACTTATGAAATAAACTCGCCACGTGCATTTTTTTTCGTCATTAGTGTTAACATTTTTTATCTCCAATAAATTATAATTATCTTTTTTTTGAATAAAAATTATAATTATCAAATTATTAAAAATATTTGAATTTAATAATAATAATATAAAATCCACACTTAATTATATGCAATTGTTTGACTATATAATTTATTTTATACGATACTATATTATCATATTCGATGAATGTATACAACAAGAATAGTCAAACCTTTGCTAAAACATTGTACCAAAAAAAATCTTTACCAAATTAAGTATATAGTTTTATAGTCATATAGTTAAACCTTTGCTAAAACATTGTGCCAAAAAAAATCTTTACCAAATTAATTATGAAATAAACTTGCCACGTGCATTTTTTTCCGTCATTAGTGTTAACCTTTTTTATCTCCAATAAATTATAATTATCTTTTTTTTGAAAAAAATTATAATTATCAAATTGTTAAAAATATTTGAATTTAATAATAATAATAATATAAAATCCACATGCAATTGTTTGACTATATAATTTATTTTATATGATACTATATTATCATATTTGTTGAATGTATACAACAAGAGTAGCCAAACTTTTGCTAAAACATTGTACCAAAAAAAATCTTTACCAAATTAAGGTATATAGTTTTATAGTCATATAGTTAAACCTTTGCTAAAACATTGTACCAAAAAAAATCTTTACCAAATTAAGGTATATAGTTTTATAGTCATAAATCATATATCACAGTACAAATGCATGAATCAATAATTTTGGGGTGAATCCAAAACAATTTTAATATCAATTTCTTTCATTTTCTTCATGTTATTTATAACCATCACATATATACTCTGAAATTATAGTAAATCACAAGAACCAGTGCATCAATAGTTAAAAATAAAAAACAATTCATAATGGCTTCCAAGATTTCCTTCTTCCTTAGTCCCACACCTCCATCATTTTGCTTGACACATATTGTCAAGTTCCACTATCCTTTCAAGTTATCCGTTCAACCATCATATCATTCTTTGAGAGGTACATTAGTATATATGTCTTTCTTTTCAATCTTATATTAAATTCATATTTTCAACGATTTATCTTGTTTGATATTTTAAAATAAATTAATGTTTTTATATTAGAGGTGATATAATTCTATCATTTTTTTTAGTTTAATATGGTGTATACAACATATTTTCTTGGCATTGATTAATACTCATCAACCTCTTTGGCCTCCATATCAAAACAATGATTGTTGGATTGATTTGATGGTTAATGATATATACCCTTATAGTTAAACTAATCCAACAACAATTTTTTTTAGGAATAATCAAACTACAAAATTTGTCTGAAGAAGTTACAGTTTGCAAATAATTTGTGGTCTATATTATCCTAAACACTTTTGTTGGCAAAATCACACTAATTCAAACTCAATTTTAAGAAGAAAAAATGTTTGTATTTATATGACTCAAATATTGTACAAATTTGATATAAAAAAAATATATTTATGTATGACCGCCTATAAGGATTGAATGTATGTATATACATCTCAATTTCAATACATCTGCATCTCAATCCATCATTATATTTTAACTTTATATTATTCATCTTCTCTCTCATCTAATACATATGTTGCGTTAGGAACTTAAGAACACGTATGTTGCGTTAGAAACTTAAGGAAAAAAGATGATATATTTTCAATAAAACCATTGGCCTCTAATTATTATTTTTCTCATTATATTTTTCATATTATAAAATATATGTTTTAAATTTTTAGTGATTAATTTACTAAATATTTGTATAGGTATACATCCCCTCCGAATCGTCGTAGGAAAACAGAATTTTGATGAATTTCGTTCAATACGCTCTCAAGGTAATATACTTTTTACTTGGATTTTGAGAAGAGATTCATATTTACGTACTTTATCATTGAAGTAATTAATTTTTAAAATGCAATATTAAAATTAATGTAATGATTCTATTTAGTAAAATATGTTAATGAAGATTCTCAAGATATCGCACCTTCTATTGAATGGATTGAGACTCTAGAGACGGATAACAAAGAGGACACAACTTTTCATCCGGTATGTTATCACTATTAACCCATCTCTTTTATTAACAATATGAAGATTTTTCATGTTTATAAATGTTTTTTTTATTTTTTATACAACTCATTATGAAAACCTGAAATATATCTTGTGTAAATAAAATTTCTACTCATCATGACTTGATGAGTCAAGTTCAATATAAGATATTTTGGGAGGACTAGAAATCCATTACTTTGATTTGCATTCAACTCATCAAATAAAATATAAGTGAATTACTTTAGATTTGCAATAAAACCACTTTTGTAGCAAGTCAAAAGTTGGCGTCCCTGGTCTACTTTTTCTTTTATATTTCATGTATGAAATAAAGTCTCCTTTTTGATTTCTTCTATTGTTAGTATTATCTTACTTTCAAGAAAACTTTTATTTTTATTTTTCTATCATTAGATTTAGAGGGAAGTCTATTGGCTTATGATAGTTGTTCCACACCAACAATTGGTAATTTGTTGAATTTATAAGAAAATTATCAGTATATTTTGTGGTTGCAGCTAGCATAGTTGTCTAGTCTTTCACAACATAAAATAATTATTCATGATACTATAAAGCGTATTAGAATGAAAGGAAATTTTTATTCTTTTAATAAATTTTTATAAGGTCAAGTCACTTCCCAATATAATATTCTTAAATATCATGTTTTACATTATTCGAATGAGCGAATCCATGTGAATAACGAATCACGTGAATAGCCACAAATTAGGAGTCACGAAGGTGGATTTGTGAAAGCTGTTACAATCGAAAAGGATATTCGATTGATAATTCGGCAAGATGCTACAATCATTATTAGTAGACCAAAATCGGACAAATATACTACATATCATTATTAAACCAACAATTACTTTACCAATTCAACGCATAACAACATAAGATTTAAACTCACAACAAGCTCAAAATATACCATAAGAGTAAAGATAAACTTTAAAGTCATTAAAAACTAAAAATGAGCTAAAAAACAATGGATCTAATAGAACAAACATGTAGGCTATGTTTGGATAACTTAAAACTAACAGAGCGGAGCGAAACGAAATGGAATGGAACGGAGCGGAATAAAAATTTCATTCCATTATTTGGATACTTTATGATGGAATGGAGCTAATTTTCCATTCCATTGTTTGCAAAGTTAACGAAACGGAATGAGTTATAACTTTTTCATTCCAATTTTACCCTTTATTTAGAAAAATATCAATGAGTTGAATTTTCAACTCAATTCAATCAATATGTTGTTATTTTGACATCATTTGTGATTGTGAGTAACACCAACATATGCAATTCCAATAAAAAAAATTCAATAGTCTTCAATATAAATTTTTTCATACAATAATTTTCCCCTATATTGCATATGTGTTACTATTGACACGTTTATGGCTGACAAAAAAATTATTAATGATTTACTTTTTTTTTTGGAACGGATAATACCATACAAGAATCACGATGAATTAGAATGGATAAAACACGACAACATAAAAAACACAGGAACACCAACGAGAGGCAACAAACACACTGTCTGTGGCTATGCCTAAGACAGAAAAAGAGTACAAACATACAACTGAAGATGAGAGCTGATTGGAATGAGAAAAAAAGGGGGAAAGGTTCATGCCTAAAGAAATCTGGGAATGAAATAAAGTTTTAATTTTATTATTATCGTATTCCATTCCATCACATACCTCCCAAATTGGGTGGAATGGAAAATTGGTTAAATGAGTGGTATTAGATGAAATGGGTTCCATCACACTCCATTCAATTCCATTAATTTTTTACAAAACCAAACAATGGAATGTGGCTTCATCCCACTCCATTCCATTCCACCACTCTCCACCAATCCAAACATAGCCGCAGAGCTATAGATGTGACGGGATAGCGGCACATAAGTTCAACTCCTTAAATGATTTACTTTAGATTTACAATAGAACCACTTTTGTGGCAAGTCAAAAGTTGGCTCCTCTGGTCTACTTTTTCTTGTATATTTCATGTATGGGATGAATTCTGCTATTATGTTTCTCCTATTGTTAGTATTCTCGTACTTTCAAGAGAAAATTTTATTTTTCTATCATTAGATTTAAAGAGAAATCCATTGATTTACGGTAGTTGTTCTGCTCCAACAAATTGGTAATTTGTCGAATTTATAAAAAAATTATCAGTATATGTTGTGGTTGCAACTATGTCGAGTTTATAAGAAAATTATCAGTATATGTTATGGTTGCAACTATCATAGTCGTCTATTCTTTCACAACATAAAATAATTATTCTTGTTACTATAAAGTTTATTAGAATAAAATATATTTTTTAGGAAAGTGGAAAGATAATTGTCTAGGTGAAATAAAAAGATCAAATATATCACTAATGAAAAGTGAAAATAGATGGATGTCAATGTTATTGCCAATTTACACCAAGCAATGACATATTCAATATTGTCACGTGCCAATAAAAGTAAGACATTAAAGATGATACAAGATTCTTTTAATAAATTTTTATGAGGTCAAGTCACTTTACAATATAATATTCTTAAATATCATGGTTTACATTATTCGAGTGACTGAATCCACGTCAATTAACAAATCACGTGAACACTCAGAAATAAGGAGTCATAAAAGTTGAATTTGTGAAAAACATCGCAATTGAATAAACTCTCGATTTTCATTTGATCAAAATGTCTCCCCATTGTATAAAGCAAATTACAATATATAGAGCAGAACTCTTGCTACAATAAACACATCAGACACTAACACATTAAAATAAAACCTAATATTATCTTAAGATTTGAAATAATGAATATTAAATCAAATCTAAATAATTATTTTTAAAAATTTAAACTTTATTTTAAAAGAAAAGAAATAAATAAAAAATATATCATATATCATATTGATCCCTTGATTTTAATTAATTAAACTCTTTCAATATTTAATGAACTAGCATTTTAACTTAGTTGACAAAAATCGGCACAAATATATTGCATAAACATGCAAGGATTAAAAAAATTTCAAACACCTTATATCATTATTAAACCAACAATTACATTACCAATTCAACACATGAGAAGTTCAACTCATTTTTTTGAAATAAGAAGTTCAAGTCATAACAAGCTTAAAATATACCATAAGAGCAAAGATAAAGTTTAAGGTCATTAAAAACTAAAAATGAGCTAAACAACAATGGATCTAATAGGCCAAAAATATAACACCCACCTAGTGATTTATAAAGCATAAGTTCGGTTATGTCTAATGCTACAAATCTACTATAATGGGTAGAAAACAATGGAGAAATGAAGTTGTAGATGTCAAGATGATGAGATGGAACAGATGCGACTAATCTCCCTTACTTTCTTAGAGAATGAAACTTGTACCTTACTTTCTTAATTGCAGCATTTACACTATCTCCCTTAGCTCACATGGGACAATAGAGCTATAGAGGTACAACCTTTCATTTTAGAACAAAGCACATATGTGTACAATATAACTACGGTTGCGAAGTAGAGGAAGGAAGTGTGAACATGCAATAGATTCATAATAAAGATTATCTAGCAGGTGTGATGACAAAGTCAATTAATGTGGATAAGTTTATATGATGTCGATGCTCATATGGCATATTAAAAATGTAGCAATAAGAAGCTAACAGCATAGAAAGATTTTGAAATCTGACAAAAATAGCTTTAAATGTGAGATTATGAATGATAAAGCCACTTTTGTGGAAAACAAATTGTGAAAGATACATATGATGTTATAAATGAAGTGGTTGGTGTAAACCAATTGGTGCCTCGTAAATAGATGTTGCCAAGGTGAAGAGGGTTATCCCACACCAAAGTCGTAACCAATTGGTAAGAGTCAAACAAAAGATTCAGAGAAAAAAAATAGTTTTTCTTGTAAGGTTTCCACTTAGTAAAAATCCTTCTACTCTTGCCCTACATGATTTTTCTCTCCTTATTTGTTAAGTGTTTTCCACGCAGATATTGTGTATTTAGTTTTTCTTTTTTCATCTCTTATTTTAGTTGTGCACGGTAATATTAGTTTTCTTTCATACTTTTATTATATGCATATTTAATTTTATTATTTCAAAAATTCTCTTACATTAATTCTTTTGTAAGGGGATGATCATAGTAATTAGAGGCAAACTAGTATTTTACTTTTGACATAAAATCAAGAAAACTAAATGTACTTAACTATCAATTTACTTTGAAGGTTTTGGTGACAAAGGAGATTAGGAAACGGATCAATGCAGTGAAATTGATGCTGGAGATGATGGAAGATGGAGAGATAAGCATATCAGCTTATGACACAGCTTGGGTTGCTCTCATAAAAAATGTTGATGATGAAAATACACCACAATTTCCATCTTCTCTTCAATGGATTATCAATAATCAGCTTCCTGATGGTTCATGGGGAGATGAATTATTTGTGGCCCATGACAGGATTCTCAACACTTTGGCTTGTGTTATTGCCTTGAGATCATGGAATATGCACCCTCAAATGTGTCAAAAGGGTAATTCTATACATAATATGGAAAAATTATAAGTGTTCTAGGACTAAAAAGTAAAAACAATATTTTTATTAGATTAAAACCAAGTTTCTACCAACTTTTTATAGAGATTAAAAATCAGGTTTTACTATTTTATACAAATAAAAATACATTTATCTTTGAAATTAATCATATTACAGGTATGCAATTTTTTGTGGAAAATCTTAACAAGCTTCAGGATGAGAATGTTGAGCACATGCCAATCGGATTTGAAGTTGCGTTTCCTTCGCTTCTCAATATAGCTCGAAGTTTGAATATTGAAGTGCCTGATGATTCTCCTATCTTGAAAGAAATATTTGAAATGAGAGACGAAAAGCTCAAAAAGTATGTATTCAGTATTCTTATAACACAATACTATATATATGTCAGTAGTAAAAGTTTGACTATGTAGCCTCAACAGATATAGTTCAAATTTTATGAGACATTTGTAAAATAACTATTAGCGTCGCAGCTATTATAATCCCTAAACAATAACATATATGTGATAACAGAATACCAAGAGAGGTGCTACACATGGTGCCAACAACATTGCTACACAGTTTAGAGGGAATGCAGAATTTGGATTGGAAACAAATTCTGAAGTTGCAATCCCAAGATGGGTCATTCTTATTCTCACCATCCTCCACAGCTTTTGCTCATATGCAAACAAAAGATGAAAATGCTCTCCACTACTTGGACAAAGTTGTCAACAAGTTCAATGGAGGAGGTAAATTTTTCTTGCCAAATGCTTATTTCTCTAATAAAATAATATTTGACCACTTTTCTTAATATGTGTTCAATTAGTTATTTTTGTTTATAATTAAGTCTGCATGGAAAATTTATTAATTTATTTATTTGTATATTTTGTCAGTTCCAAATGTCTTTCCTGTGGACTTATTTGAACACATGTGGGTTGTGGATCGACTAGAACGCCTTGGAATTTCAAGATATTTTCAACAAGAGATCAAAGAATCTGTGAATTATGTGTCAAGGTACACACAGAATAAGTTCATTTACAATTTGCAAATACTTGAAAAAAGTGTGAACATGAGAAAACATACCTGCATTGTCTTCTATATGATTATTCACTTGATAAATGTAATTTAAATTTTTTAGATATTGGACTGAGAAAGGTATTTGCTGGGCAAGAAATTCAGAGGTTCAAGATATAGATGACACAGCAATGGGATTTAGATTGCTTAGGTTGCATGGCCACCAAGTTTCACCCGGTAAGTTGAAAGATTTCACCACATTATAAAGAGTAAAATGAGAAATTAAGGTAATTGATATTTCAATTTGATCATAATTTATTATACTACATAATACAAAAGTTGATGATTTTTTTTAATTTCTTGCTTCTGATATTGCTTGCTATAGTTATATATGATCTTCACAAATGGATAAATAAATGTTTAAGTTTGATTGCTAATTGGCAGATGTGTTCAAGCATTTTGAGAAAAGTGGTGAATTCTTTTGCTTTGCCGGACAGCTAAATCAAGCCGTTACTGGCATGTTCAATCTATATAGAGCTTCGCAAGTGCTATTTCAAGAAGAGAAGATTCTTGAGGATGCCAAGAATTTCTCAGCCAAATATTTAATAGAGAAACGTGCTGCTAATGAACTCTTAGATAAATGGATCATAACCAAAGATTTACCTGGCGAGGTGAGTTCTAATTTTATTCCTACTGATCTCAAAGTTTACGGGAGCATCTTTCCCCATAACTCTTAAAATCTGAATCCTTCGGAAGTTCACATTCAGACGGGAAAAAGTTTTTCTCACGTCTGGATGTGTGAATCCAAAGAAAATTGTGTTTTTTTGGCGTCTGCATGTATACTTCTGAACGAGGTCAGTTTTCAAGAAGTTGATGTGAATTGCGCTGAATTATGTATAACAAACACTCTGCAGGTGGGTTATGCTCTGGATGTGCCATGGTATGCTAGCTTACCAAGATTGGAGACAAGGTTTTACCTTGAACAATATGGTGGTGAAAATGATGTTTGGATTGGCAAGACCCTTTACAGGTAAAAGATTTACTTAATAGCTTAGAACTAAGTACTAGAGTCTTCACTGTCAGAAAGATTTACTGATTTAGAGTTTAATACCATATGCTTCTATTTTTCTTATAAAAGTTGAATTTCAATACAAATTTAGTCCTGAATTTTGTTTCATGAAGGCATGTGTTCAAAGATATTAATATACAAACTATTTATGTGAATTCACTTACTAACAAATGAAATTACTAAATTTTGATAGGATGCCGTACGTGAACAATGATGTTTACCTCGAGCTTGCAAAGTTAGATTACAACAATTGTCAAGCAATGCATTATAATGAATGGGAAGAAGAAATCCAAAGGTAAGAGTAATAACCACATAACACTCTCTAACATGCTTCACTCAATGAAAGCAATAACTAATGACCATTCGAATATTTGCAATTAAATATCTATATATTAGGTGGTACATGGAATCAGAACTAGAAGGGTTTGGATTGAGCAAAAAGAGTCTCCTAATTGCTTATTATGTAGCAGCTGCTAGCATATTTGAGCCAGAGAGATCTCTAGAGAGACTTGCATGGGCTAAAACAACAGCTTTGCTGCAGACACTGGAGTCGAATTTCAAAGATGATGAAACTAAGAGTTCTTTTGTAGATCAGTTCAATAAATGCATTAATGGAGGAGTCTACTCAATCAAGTAAACAACATATCTTTCTAGCAATTATTGTGTATACTAATTAATTTGTGTCTTAGAATTTGAGTTGAGTCTAATTCATGAAGTTAGTAGTTACCATATATCAGGCATATCTAGTATTATTTTAAATTTGAACTCTAATTAAATAGATCTCTGTAGACATTAAATTTCACCACTGATGCAACAAAATGTGTTTTAAATATGAATGTGTAATTTTTTGCAGGGGTTTAGACAAGAACAAGAGAGAGGAAAAACTCATGGGAATTTTGCTGACAACCATTGATCACCTTGGCCTCCAAATGTTTATGCATCAGAACCAGGAAAATTCTCATTATTTGATTCAAATGGTGAGTAGAAATCCTTTCGAGACTTGTAACTTTATATATATTTATTTCTAAATGTAACTTCGTTTGAACACAGCTAGAGCCAAGTTTCAGTTAAATGAAACATGTAAAAGAATGACAAATAGGAAGAACTTTAGAATTTTTCCTAAAGATTTTCATTTTGTTTTTTGATCAGTGGCAAAAGTGGTTCTCAAGCTGGCACTATGAAGGAAATAGATCCAAAAGAGAAGCTGAATTACTTGTGCAAATCATAAATTTATCTGCTGGATATTGGTCGAAAGAAGTACAGCTCAACCCTGAGTACCAGAAACTACTTGAAGTCACAAACAGAATCTGCACTGGCCTCCGGAATTACCAAATCAACAAGGTTAGTAATGAATACTAGTTTTTATGCTTAGAAGTGCATGTTTGGACCGACAGTCAGTTTTCAGAGTCATAGTTTGCTACCGTAGTTTTGGCAAACATTATACTTTGAAACTTTAACGAAATCAATGTGTGACCATGATTTTGCCAAACTCGCTGTAATTACAAACATGCACTAAGATTCAGAAAGATACTTAAAGGAAGCTATGATATTGCACAGAAGTTAATCGATGTTTATAAAAAAAGTAAGTTTCGCAACTATCCAAAAATTATACAAGTTGCATGAATAAGTTGATAAATTTAAACTGTAATTAAAAATTTGAAGTGCATGGCTATCGTGACTTGGCTCATTCAACACTCCAACATTTAGATCCTGAATTTTTGTACATTTATGTTATTGTCAGGCACATGCTGGTATCAATACAGCCGAGATAGAGTCAGAAATGCAAGAACTTGTGCAGTTGGTGCTACAAAATTCTCCAGATGGCTTGCATTCAAATATCAAGAATTCATTCCTTGCGGTGGCCAAGAGTTTTTACTATGAAGCATACTGTGACGCAGAGACCATTTCCTCTCATATTGATAAAGTTCTCTTTCAAAAAGTTATCTGAAACAACTAGTAGCAACTAGTAATGTTTCAAAACAGGTGTCACAATTCATTATTTTACCATGTTATTTTTCTTCTAGACTTGTTTGGATTTAAACTTTAAATAACCAAGATTGGATATCCCATGTTTGATGTCAAATGGACAATCTTCTAATATGTCGCTTGTTGTTCAAGTATTGAGTCTCTGAATCAAATATTGTCTTGTTCAAACTACTTCGTAGTATAAACTAACTTTGGTCACAAGATGTTACGTTTATGAGTGGGGGAAAAAAGAAATGAGTGACAATTATTGTCAAGGCTAAAAAAATTGCAAGTGTATGAGATAGTAATGAGATACGAATAATTCAGGGTATAACATTCTTGAAGCGCAAGAGATGCATCAACAGGGTTAAATAACTTACACGATATTGAACAAAGTTACTAGAACACAGAATTCACCCAATTGGATTTACATATGGTTCAACAAATTGTCTCATGAGATGAATAAACACTTGGAATACAGTTTTCAATGGTTTATGAGATCTAAGATACTAGTAACAATTATAAAATGGTTTTCATTTTCTAAAGCAGAAAAAGATACAAACAATGGACAACTTAAAGAGAATTCTCGAGTGTTATAGTGATATAAATATATGTGCTTATTGTTCAACAAAATCTTCAACAAGTTCTACACAAGTAATTCTCAACCTATGAAAAAGATAATCAATAAATAGATTTTTTATGTGTGTGACTAAATACTATTCATTTGTATTTGTGATTATAGAATAATGTCTCACAATACCATTAATAATATTTTTTTTCCTAGACACTACAACGCGAGAACTTTGGCAACATTTTCAAGAGAAACTCTTACTTGGCCATAAAACCAACACCTCACATTTAGGCACACACTTATGAAGCTAAAAAAAAATTAAAAAGGAAATGATTAAAGTGATATTGATTGATGTGACTATTTTATTTATCTTTTAATTTTTTTTTAATTTATGTGTCTGTGCCTAAATGCTTGTGTCTACACAAGACTTTCTCCATTTTCAAATAAATCCAACAAACATTAAAATTGTGCGGACCTTCAAACCATAGATGTAAAATTAATTAATTTAATTTGATGGTTGAAATTAATTTGGGTATGATGAAAGATTTGTCTCACTTATGCATTGTAAAATTGGCTGAAATATATTCTCCATATGCGATATTCATTTATTATGTATGCCTTATGCACAAGTCACATATGAACATGGATAGGGTCAGTCCTAGAATTTTTGGTACTCTGGTCTAACCATTAAATTTGTGTCTTTTTAATTATTTGAATGTCTTTCTTCTTGTATTTTTTTGCAAAAGATTAATTTATATTTCTCCAAAAATATATTTTGAATGGAATTAATCAAAACAAGTTAAAAAGAAATATATCTATCTAAGTACTAACTACCAAATAAAAATAAATTTTTTGGTGCTATTAAAAATTTGAACAAAAGAGAGAATTGGAGATTTGAGTGAATTAGGTCGTCCTTCAATTCGTCTTTAGTTCCTCATATACATCATACACCTTGTTAGCACAAAAGTTTTGCTACATCATCAATTAACAAAATTATTTAACATTGGCGATTAAACAAATAACAAATGTGCATATTATTTTGTATTTAATACTGATACAAAGACTTTGTGACAACGAATTATGAGGCAGAGTCCTCCGTGACATAGAGTCAAGACCAAATTGACCATTTACCCTAATTTTGTTCTTAAAAAATTTAAAGGGAAAAACCGATAACTAAAACCGTATCATCATTCATCGCTACACCTTATCTACTTCTCCACCTCGTCGTATTTCGTTACTACCACCAATGGCAACGTTAGAATCAACCATAACTGTATTCACACATCAACGTTTTTCAAATAATAACTACCATTTCCTAGCAAAATCACCAGATTCCATAAAACTCCATGCTTCAACTTCAATCCCTTCTTCTTCTTCTTTTTCTCTTTTCTCTCACAATAACCACAAACTTCACTTTTCTTCTTCTTATTCCAAATCCAAAACACTATGCTACGCTTTACAAGAGGTAACAGAAGCAGCAACAACAACTGAAGAAGAGGAAGCAAAAACAGAGACATTGAACAACGTTCAGAAGAAGACACTCGCTATCTTTAACTTGCCTTGGTCTCTTTCTAAGCGGGATATCAAGGATCTCTTCGCTCAATGTGGAACTGTAACTGACGTTGAGGTTGTTTCAAAATCTTTGTGTCATGTCATGTTTCTTTTAATTTTCAATTAGTTTTTGTAATTCAATAATTTTTTTTAGATTTTACGCTATGTTAATGTTTGCGAGCTTATAGCGGATAAGCTAGCTAATACTCCTATTAGATAAATTAGTATATTGAATTTCTAATGTTTGTTAAAATTAGACTGTGGTCCATAAATCCTAGCTCAACTGACAAAAATAATAAACTTGTTAGGCCGGACGCAATAATCTGGGTTCGAACACTGATTCCTCCCATTTCATAAAAGTGTGGATTCATCTTATTATGTATCAAAATTAAGCTCTTTTATTTATCCCATTTCATCTTATTATTACAATGTTTATGATTATTTCTTGAAATGGTGGATTAATTTTATAAAAGTGATTATTTTATGACATAATTAAGAGTTTGTGGTTAGCATTTGAAGTTGTATACTACATGATTGTGTAATTTGGAGAAATGGGTGTTTGTGTATTATGTAGTAGATTGCAAAGAACAAAGATGGGAAGGGAAAAGGTTATACATTTGTTACTATGGGTTCAGGAGAAGAGGCTCAGGCTGCTGTTGATAAATTTAATGCTACTGTAAGTTGCTTCTATTTTTATTTTATTTTTGATGTGTGTTTGTCTGTTCTTAATGGTGGCTCCAAAATAATTAATCTTCTTAATAATGGACATAGACTGTGCAATGAAAGGATGCTCTAATGTAATAAACCAAAGAATCACATCATTTTGGAACTCTTGGAAGTCATGCAAATATAATTTAGATTTTTTTTCTTTAAACAGAGGAGATAGTCTCAATCACGCATACAAACAGAGGAGATAGTCTCGATCACGCATACAAACAGATATGAGTGGTTAAGATTAACACCTCTAATACTCTTAATTCTGAATCTGATGCGTCCTATGTTTTAGATATTATTCATGTTAGTGTGTTTGTGCTAATGTTGTATCTGGTGTCCACAGTTGTCTTCGTGCTTCATAGTAATACCGTACAGACCTCTTTATTTTCTATATTTGTTGCATGCACTAGTAACTACAAGAGACTGTGAAGTTTAGTTATTTGAGGTCCAGCTGAACATCCTATGCCAAAACATATGTTAATTTGGTTGGGACTATGGCACTATGTAGATTATTACTAAAATGTAAAAACTAGAGGTTAGACAGAGTATGAACGATGATTTCGTTAATGTTTTTCTTCCCTCAAAGAAGTGTGATTTAATCACGTGTTTTTAATGCACGCGACCAGAAGTTCATAACATAAATAATCATATTACCTAAAAGGGATTTAGCCTATTAAAAAAAAAAAACCTAAAAGTGAAGTTATGTCACTCTGCGGTGGCATGTAATAGGATCTCCTTTGAAATGACCATTTTAGTTTCCTTTTTGATATGTTATATCTCTAGCAAAACACTTCCAACAGACTATACTAAGCTCCCGGAATAGAGACGATGCTTTGAAATATCTTAACTAGTGTCCGAAGTTGAATGAAAAATGAATATAAAAATATTGGTTTCCATATCTCATTCAAATTGTGTGTGGCTATAATTTTAATGACATCTAATTGTGTGGTTCAGGAAATATCAGGCCGGATAGTAAGGGTAGAGTTTGCAAAGGGATTTAAGAAATCCCCTCCACCTCCTCCAGCTCCCACTCCTAAGGAAGTACGTTATGTAATCTATGTATCCAACCTTGCGTGGAAAGCAAGATCTACACATCTCAGAGACATCTTCACTGAGAATTTCAAAACACCAGTTTCAGCCAGGGCTGTCTTTCAAACCCCTGGTGGGAAATCTGCTGGGTATGGATTTGTTTCTTATCATACGGAGGAGGAAGCAGAAGCTGCCATTTCTGCTTTGCAAGGGAAGGTAGTTATCATCTCATTGTTCATGGTCACTTCCTCTGCTATTTCTTTACATACGTTGAATGGTTTTCTATTTCATGATTGATCTAAATTTTGTGTGTTTGTCTTTTTGAGACAATTTGATATTAATGGCTTTGAAAAGCCTTGTTGAAAAAAATCTTTAATCTTGAATTGAAATATTTGAAGATTATGCAGTGATAGTATAATTTTTATTTACACAACCATCCAATTTTTTCTCGCCATGTAGCTATTTCCCAGGGTATTTTAGGAAGTAATTTATTAAATGACACCATTGTGAGATATGATTGGAAGATTTATAAAACCGTTTTTACATCATTAGTCTATAATCTTTAAACACTTGAAATTATTTTGGTTTTTGTATCTTTAGGTAGAACTTTAGGTTGCATGTTTATGTTCAAGATAAGTATTTGATGGTTTTCATGAATATGATCACACTCCACATAAATAAGACTCAATAATATTGCTTGGATTTGGATGGCCAAACTATATTTGACTATTTGAGTGTCTAGGTTATAGCTGTATTGGTTTTGTAGTGTTTTGAGTGGTTGGATATATGGTAATAAGAATAGAAATGATTTTACTTATATACGTATACAACCTTTGTGGAGATATAAAGGCTAAATATGGTTGCTTCTACTGACATATCAAAGCACCAATAAACGTCCACCACCTTCTGATTTTCACTTAGCTTGTTACTACTGCCTTTACTTTCCTACATTTATCTACACAAATTTTGACTCTAGTGATCCTTAAAATCAGATTTTCAATTATTGCTTCCCCGTGTTTCTTTTTCATAAATTTGGGTCAGAGTAGTTTTCACTTGCATTGCATCTACTTGCGAAATGTTGCATTTGGGTTGCAATTTCCAACGGTGCTTTTGGGCATTATTTTGAATGATTGTTAAGCTCAGGTATGTAGGTGCCTTAGGAAAATGCTGGTGCATCACAATGACGCTAAGCGTCAATTGAGATAGAAGTGGAATAAACAGTATGTCTTAAACAGATAAATTGCATTTGCATGGACAAGTAATTAAATTATTTGAATTTTGCAATTGTTCATAAGTTCTATAAAATAGATGCTGTAGAGTAGCCTGAATTTCATGTCCAAAGGAGTTGGAAGAAGCATCTGTGTATTCAGGGGCAGAGCTTCTTAGGGATATAGGGTGGCCGCGGTCACGTCAACAATTTTAATGTTATAAACCCTAACCCAGGGAAACTCATTTTGCGTGTCTCCCCAGTACTGCACCCTCCGTCTACCCACTGCGTTTGCGTCCTGTCGTGACCACTCTGTCCCTTTGTGTATGCGCTGCATTGTTCGTGCTCCAACATGTGTCATTGACAGTCTAGCTCTGTGCGCGATGCGCCGTTCTCCCTTTGAATCTGCCTCTCCTCTGCGTGTGCTGTGTGGTTCATCGTACTCCCTCTGATTCAACCAAAACTATAAACATGAAGTTTTTTTTACTAACAAAGCACGTACAGGAAAGAAGGATCAATTGAATTAAATATTACTGGCTCTTTGAGGGTTTTGCTTGGGCAATGCAATTTTTTATGTGCAGCTGATTGTTCTGCCTGCCTTGTTCCTATTGGCGGTATTTCATGCGGTTTTGATGGGAATAGTGTTACCACTTACTCTTTTGATATAGGCTTGAATTTTGCAAACAAGGTGTTTGTTGTGATACAATGAATTTGGTTATGTTGGTTTTGAGTTGAGCTCGTTTATGATGATTTTAACATGCTTGCAAGTTGCAAGTGTGTCATGTAGTTGAAAATTGGGTGCATGTGTGACTAATTCGGCTATGGTGGTAAGAATGTGGGCTTGGTGGATGCATCATAAGGAGTTGGGAGGGTCTGCAATATGCCAGTGAAAGGGAAAGCATTGAGTAATAAACAATTGAGGCTTATGGAAAAGGGTGTGGACATAGGGTTGGATAAGTATGTTTTAACTTGCGCTACAGTGATGGTGTTATCTTCTTAGTGTTTTCCTTTTACTGTATGGTAATTTTTTCCTTTTATAGAAGAGAAATGGCACTACGGTGAACGAGGTAAACATATAGTTTGCTAGTGCAGCGGTGACTAGTTACTTTAATTGAGCTGAGAGGATAAGGTGTGTGTATGGATTTGATATAGTTATTGTATAGGAGGAGTTTGGTAGTAAGTTTTGAGTCGACTTATTAAGAAATTCAATGTTATGGTGTTATGTTATCTATGTATTAGAGCAGATAGGAAATGTAGAAACAATGGGTGATACATTCTTGTATTATAGTATGGAGCTCACTTTACTTGTGTACTGAGATACAGCTCATGCCTGAAAGCATTGTGTACTAAAGCATGCTATTTGTGGTAGCTATTATATTTAATAGAGTAATGCTAGCAACACTCTCTTTTGAACACCACCTCAAATACTCACTCATTGGTTTAAATCATTGCGAGTTTACACTTTGAAAATTGAACCCCCACAAAGTGGTGGGACATACATTGATTTCATCCAATAAATGAGTGAGTGCTAGAGAGAGTGTTGAAAAGTGAGTGTTGCTAGCATTCCTCTTTAATATATTTTTCCTCTTTAACAAAATGCTTGCAAGTAGATATTATTTGTTGAGGATGCATGATTTCTTGTTTGGTTGAAATAAAAAATCATATGAATAGGCTTGTCTTTAAGGTGTTTAAAAGATTTATTTAGTATGCACTTAGATGTGAATGTAGCATGCTTAATTTTTATTTGGATTGTGGAGGTTCATTTTTATACACAACTTGGCACCCCCAAGTGTGTTAGTGAAGCTCCGTCATTGTGTGTATTCCTATCTGGTTTCATTCTTTACTTATTTCAGCTTTTCCTCTTGTCTGTTTGTTCTGAAGTTACAGTTGAACTGTCTTCAACTGTATAAATGGGATTGTTTCATTCTAAAGAAAGTTATTTATCTGTTACCTATCCCTTTGCAGGAGTTACTGGGACGACCACTTCTCGTAAAAATAAGTGAAAAGAAAACAGTTAAAGAAGCTGGAAGTGAAGAAGTTGTTGAAGAGAAAGTTGACGACGCTCAACCAGAAGTTGTTGAAGCGAAAGTTGATGACGCTCAACCAGAAGTTGTTGAAGCGAAAGTTGACGACGCTCAACCAGAAGTTGCTGAAGCGAAAGTTGACGATGCTCAACCAGAAGTTGTTGAAGCGAAAGTTGACAACTCTCAACCAGAAGAGTCATAAATCCTAATTTTTCATTCACCGATCGTGGGACATGGTATGTGGATTGAGAAGAAACCTCTACCAGCTGGAGTTTTACCTGATTACCTCATGTATAAAGAGATATGAAGGATGACTTCTTGTATTCACAATATTTTTCAATTAGGTTGAGTTTGACATACTTTAAAATGTGGGTAAAGTTTAAGAAGTGTTTACATATAATTTTCCCTATAAATCTCAATTTGGATTTTTTCCAGTCCCATGTTTAAGGGTATGCGTAAAGTGATATAAAACTCTAAATATTGTTAATTAAGAGTTCAAACCTTGTGTACATTGAGGCTAGCAATTAGGTTTTTTCTTTTTGAAGCCATGGATCTCAAACTTGTACGCCATGTCTCTAAAATCTGAAACTTTTTTATAAACCCTTGAAATCCAGTGCCAGTGTTAGTGTTTTAGCTTCCATGGTCACTATTTCACTGTGATGATTAGATTTCACATTTCATGTTAAAATCCAAGAACCACAACCAGCTTATGAAGTAAAATATTATATCTCCCTACGATAAAGTTGTTGTCACGTGACTAAAATGCCACGGGTTCAAGTCTTAGAAACAGCTCTTTGTGCAAAAAATTAAGGTAAGACTGCTTGCAATACATAAAAATGGTGAGACCTCTTCCCAAAACCTATGTATGCAGGAGCTCTAGTGCACCGAATCACCCTTTTATGGATTCATGGCACACTACCTTGATTTTGATTTTGATTTAAGAGGTAACATTTGAAGTCAGGGCAATCATCATCATAGAATAATGTTTTGCCGTAGCTTTGTCCAGCATTTTGTGCAAATAAGAGCTTTTATTGGAGTGTATAATGAAAAAATATTCATGTGGGACCACCTGAATTCCAAACATATTTTAAGACTGTCTACTTGCCTTGATTTCACATCTTCTATTGCCTAAAACCGTAATTGAAGGAAGAAAGTTGTTTGTCTATATATGAATATGAAAATTGAACAATAATCACCAAGTTCATATATTATTTGATTATGATGATGTCTTATGTATGTCTCCATGTTGAACATTTGAATGATTATTGTGCAATCTGCTTTTAACAGAATTAAACACTCATTCTAATTTGCACAATTTGCCTTTATTATGAAACTTCTTATAAAATCATATATTAAAACATTTGTAACCAAGTTCTTATGTAGTAACCATTATACAGAGAAAGAATGAATAAAAAGGAGACTCATGACTTCAGAACCAAGTCCTATTACTAAAAAAGTGATTTGAAGGTATAAAAATGAGGGATATCTTTTATTTCTGCTGTTGTCAAAAGACTCAAAAGGGATTGGATCATGACCTTATATGCTTTTGTGCATATGATTATGTCTCTGCATAAGATGAAAAAGGGTCATAGTCTAAGGCATTATGCTAGCTCATCATTCAACTTAATGATTTCAGCACATGATTCTAGTATACTTTTTAGATAGAATCTTAGAGAACCAACTTTATTACTTATTTCCAGGATATTGATATTCCTTAATTCTTTTCAATAAATTTTTCTTAAAGTAGACAATGTGAATGTATCAAAGTATGTCAAACATGATAATTAATTTGATTTTCATTATTATGTGAAATATGCCCCCACTTTGGAGAAGTCCTATATTGTATGAAGCCACTTGAAATATTATATTTTGTTAATGGAGACCATAAAATGGCTAGATACAAAGGTTCAATTATTCTAACCATATATATAAAATGCAAGGTATCATTCGATTTGGAATTTCCTAGATAAACTCAAATCTAACAAAATTGTGTGGCTTCAGAGAGAAGAAATTGAAGTTGAAAAGAGAAGAATAGATTGCTCAAGCCTCAAGGTGTGAGTAAAATATATATTGGTTGATTAGGCGATACGTCACACCTATATTTGACTATAATAACTTGCTTTAAAATGCATAATATCTGTTATTTACTTCACCTTTATTCCCTCAAGAACATATTCTCACAATCACAAGTTGACTAGCTACATAGTTAAGGTTATCTCATATGCGTAAAGATTATGGTTGTATTGTAAATTGGTATTTTTCGTTGAGAATAGTTTTGATGCAGTGTCAATTGTTCACAAACCATCGTTTGTATGACTTTTAAGTTAAATATGATGAAAGTTAAACTTTTTAATTGATTTAACGGTTATGACTGACCGAAAAGTGTAAAAGATATTTACACTGTCAGGGCATATAATATAATATAATATTAGAGGATTATAATTTCCATTGTAAAGTAAGGTATAATTATTGGAATATGCAAGTCCTACTATAGTCTAAAATATATACATATACTAGCTATACTTCCTAACAAAATACCACACCAACTTAAGTTAGAGTTTAGTAAGAGTATAAATATGTTTTATATAAATGGCTAATCATATTTTATCATTTATTTTTCTATATAAACTTATTTTAAAAAGCACCATGTTAATGTGACAAATTTGATAGTAAAATATAATTAGACATTTCTTTATAGAATTTGTAAAGCCAAGTAGGCAATAACATCATAATGATACATATTAGCCTGATCTGAGTGATGCCTTGAAGCTGAAAGCAAAAAAGTCTTCCAACACATCCAATTCTGTGTGTCAGATATACAACTAACTTGACAGGAAAATTGGCTCCACAGCATAACTAGACACACATTAAATGAAGTTCTTTAGCTAATTTGGATGTCACTTTATACAGGCCTTAAATGTCTTGCTTGGTGGGTTCCAAGTGTGAGTGATTATGTCTCACATCGACTAGGAATGGTGGAAACATTGAATATATAAGAGAGGGGACCCATATATCTAATGCCTTAAGGTTTTGGGTAAGAGTGTGATGTCTGAATATTGAACAAGTTTTTGGTTTTAATTATCGGTTTTTGCGTCCTGATAACTCCGAGTTAAGTCACGAGATAAATAATGTTCGATAAAAGATTATATTCCAATCATGATTTAAATTTAAATTCTCTCAAATGATTTAGCATTCGAAGTATGTAAAAATAATTAAAAGAGCTTTTTTTTTTTTTTTTTTTATAATTTCTAAATTCTCAACCAACATCACCAATAGATTACCAGCATCTCCTTAGTCAACAAATCATTGTATTCAACAAAGATAAAACTAGAGAGCAAATAAAGCTATGAACAGAAAAAAGAAAAAGAAGGTAAACAAAAAGAGTTAAAGTATAGTCATCAGCGTCCCATTTTCTCTACTCTTTATCTTGCTTTCCATCTAAGCCCTTTATCCCTTTTTCCATGCTCTCTTTTACCTTGTTAGAGACTTAAATTCTCTTGTATGTTACTAATAATTCCCATGACATGATACCTCTCACATTCTAAGTCCTAAGTTTTAAGGTGATAATAACATAACTTATCCCTCTTCTATATGTTTGCTTATTTCACAAGCTCTTCTATGTTTTCATAACTTCTCTACTTGCTTCTACGCTTGTCTTTAGGTCCTACTCTTTAGTTTATTTTTATTCTATGAAATTTCACTTGCCATAGAATTAGGAAATAGAAATCATGTCTATAAGATTCCTCTCGTGTTAGTATATAATATATACTCCACCACCAGGTTCAAGCGCAAGTGGTTGATGCACAGTGTCTGTGAGCGTTGTAAATTTTAGAGTATCGAGTTTGATTCCTATGATAAAAATGAAGTTATAATATATACTTCTCCTAAGTCCTAAGGGTGGTTATTGTACTATGGCTTCTCTTGGAAATCCAAAAGCTTGGGTTCCATATATGAATAACAAAGATTGTTCTCAAGGTTTTTGTAGCGTCTATTGTCCACAATGGTGCTATGTAATCTACCCTCCACCTTCTCCTTCTCCCTTTGAATTCCCTGATGAAGATTCAAGTCCAAATTTCTCTCCTCTTGTCATTGCAATCATTGGAATCTTAGCAAGTGCTTTTCTTCTTGTAACTTACTACACCATAATATCGAAGTACTGTGGTCGTAGAGAATCATCGGTAAGTGAATTGCGTGAAGCAAACGATGAATTTGAAGACAATCACCATCATCATCATAACCCTTCAATCCATGAACCATGGCATGTTTCAACAAATGGATTAGATGAAACTTTGATTAAATCCATAACAGTTTGCAAATACAAAAAGAATGATGGATTGGTTGATGTAACAGATTGTTCAGTTTGTCTAAATGAGTTTCAAGATGATGAAAGTATTAGACTTTTACCTAAATGTAGCCATGCTTTTCATCTTCCTTGTATTGATACATGGCTCAAATCTCATTCTAATTGTCCTCTTTGTCGCGCTACCATATTCGCCTTCAATGCTTCAAGTTCAAGTGCTGCAACACTTCATCTGCCAGCTCCTGTTATAGAAAATCCTTCGAGGAATGAAGTTTCTTTAGAAACTCAACATTTGAACGAAATTGCAGATGTTGAAAGAGACAATGAATTGGATGTGGTGGAAGAAGTTCCTATTCCAAAGACTGAATTTCGCGCTTTAAGCGATTTAGGAAATTTAAGAGGAAGGCATAGTGTGATTGAGATTAGAGATCATAATGAAGATTATCGTGAATCAATTCGAAGATCGTTTTCTATGGATCATTCATTTCAAAGTGGTGTTTTAGTTGTTGATGATGTTAATGCTATGCATATGAATCAAGAACAAGATTGTTCTCAAGGTGAAGGTTCATCAAAGAGGTTAAGAGGTGAAAGTGAAAGTGAAAGTAGTAAGTGTAGTTATAGAAGAAAGGTTTTGCATTGTGTTTTAAGTCCAATTGCAATGAAGAGATCATTTTCAAGTGGAAGATTTTTCCTTAACAGAAGTGGCAGAGGAAGGCTTGGAGTTTTGCCACTCTAAGAAATTTTTCTTTTACCTTCCTCTTTGTGAAAGCATGATATGATGTACTAGAAAAGATTGAACAAATTTTTGTGTGAAGATCTATATTTAACATGATTGAATCTCTAAATTATACATATTGATATTAATATTAATCAGGCTATTAGCTGAAAAAATATATTTTTAAGTATATCTATTTTTCGTTTTTGATTAGTGAGTTAAAGTTTTAGCAATGATCAAATTTTTGATTATACTTCTCTTTCTTTTAGCATTTAAACTTTGAAGCTGTTGGAACACTAGCAACAATGATGGAAGTTGGATAGAATAAACACCTTAGCAAGAGCTAGTGTTGGTATGACTTAAAAATGTCCCATATCGGAGAGTTATACTACCTAGTAAGTGTTTATATAAGTGAGTAGTGCCCTTGGGGTACCCACTTTTGCAAATGCTGAACACTTAGAAATTATATATGTTTCGCGCGCCACTGCCGCCGTCCTGGCTTGGGGTACCCACTTTTTTGTCACTCTGTTTTTTGTTATGAACTCTTCCTATAAAAGAAGAGCTCACCTCACTTATTCTTTACACCAAAATTCACAGATGATGTTTCATGTGTTTTTCCTCTCTTCTCCCTTTTTCGACTTGTGTTGACGAGTCCTTCTTCTTCTACTCTTTTCTGTCCCGTCGGTTTTGAGTGATCTACGTACCATATAGAGTGGTTTAATCGAACGATTGATTAACAATTGATGCTTCATGTGTTTTTCCTCTCTTCTCCCTTTTTCGACTTGTGTTAACGCGTCCTTCTTCTTCTACTTCTTTTTGTCTTGACGGTTTCGAGTGGTCTACGTACCATATAAAAGAAGAGCTCACCTCACTTATTCTTTACACCGAAATTCACAGTTGATGTTTCATGTGTTTTTTCCTCTTTTCTCCCTTTTTTGACTTGTGTTGACGAGTCCTTCTCCTTCTACTCCTTTTTGTCTCGTCGTTTCGAGTGGTCTACGTACCATATAGAGTGGTTTAATCGAACGATTGATTAAACCATATTTAAGGGTGCTATTTCTCAAACAGTTACTTACGGTGCAATACGTAATCGAACAGGTAAACTGGGCTGTTTTATCCTAGAGGCGGTGCGGTTGTTAGTCTATCTTGTACAAACTCGGATAGTGTCGCGAAACGTCTTAAAGAAAGTGATCTGATCGTGACTCATCCCGTTAATATCTTTGATGGTAGAATTCAAAATTTTTAAGGTACTTTTGTGAACTTGAAACTTTAGTTTCCAAAAGTATTAATAATATCTATCATTACAACACAATTAATGAATCCTCACATTACAACACAGTTAATGAATCCTAAGACATATATCATTTAGTCATTATTATAAGCAAAAATCAACACTTTAGATTTATTCATTAAATGATATATATAGTCTATAATAAAGACTATATACATCGTTAATTAAATGAATCTAAAATATAGTTTTTTTTGTTTATAAGTGGCCGGAGGGTATCAATTTTTTTTACAAGAAGACAATAAGAGTGTTATCATACAAAAAAATAATAGTAAAAACAAATGTAGTAAAACAAATACTATGCACATGACAATGTGACGTGAAAAATGAGGAATGAATTATTCATTATCTGATTTTGCTACCCAATATCCAGACCATGTTGATCTACAACGATGCACTGATTGGGTTTTATTTGGATGTGAGTGTGACTTTTGTGCCATTGTTTTTATTTTCTCATAACTAATCATTTTTTTATTTAAATAATTTATTTTGACCATTTATTATTTTTCTCTCATATTAAAAATGCACTAAAAGCATCTATGACACTAGAAGTCAATGACAACCAAGTAAAATCTCCTCACTGATGATAGATGCACAATATAATTGAAGTGTTGCTGGACCAAAAAAAAAAAAGTGTTGCTACCATAAACCGTAACCCTCTACATTTTTAGCGTACTTGAAAAAGTAGTTAAAGCTTTTTTTCATTAACGCAAAAAGGTTGAAGGTTTTCAAGGTGCACTTTCAATGGTAGTAAAGTGGTAAAGGGAAGGAGAAGTACATTGAGAAAATGTGTTGAAGTTGCATAAGTTAGAGCCATATGCTTAATAATACCAAACAATTTTTTTTATAGATAGATCAAATGACAATAATCATTGAAAACTCACACACCCAAGTAAAGGTATCGGAGTTCGAACCGTGATCATGATCTTCGACCTAACAATTTCAGTATCTTTTGTCAGTTGACCTAACACTTATGGACAAATACTAAACAAATTTATCCATCTATTTACATGATTTAATATGTAAGCTTCCTTCAAGTGTCGTGGAAGTATTTATGATTGCTGATCTTCTTCATTATAGTTGATTGATTAAGCTTACTTGTTCAACAACTTAGCCAATTTATATCGGCTCTCACTAGACTTTATGATTCGTTTGATGGTCAGGATATGATAGAGGCAGGATATGATATAAAATTAAATATAGATAGGATATGATAATGACATGATAAACATTAATCATATCATGTGTTTGATGCTCGCTTGATAACAAACAAGATATTATTATAATTAAATGAAAAAATTGCTCATATAATTAATTAAATATTGTAAAAATGGCCTTTATTAATTATAATAGAAAATAAATTCTATCATTATTTTAAAAAAGACAATATTTTAAAAATGGTAGAATATCAAGATAATAAATAGGTAATGATCTTCTAATCCCATCTGAATAATTTCTAACCCAGCCTATACTTAGATAGAAATTACAAAGGAAAGTCAGGATAAGATAGGAAAATGGTTTATTTTATCTTATCCCTTTGGTCATCAAACATGAGATCTAAGATAGGATATGATTAATGTATCATATTATGTCTCCCTATCCAGACCATCAAACAAACCCTTACTATCATTATGCATGTAGAGTACTCATATTTGAAGAATAGTTCTGGTCAAGACCAATTTTTTTCTTCTCTCCAAAATCTTCATCTCTATAACTATTGGGATCCACTTTGTAGATTACGTTGATTGTGTTGACACCAAAAGGTCTAAGCATTGGTTTATGCTTTTCTTTCTTACTTGGCTCCTCATATTATGGCGTACTAAAAACAAATTACTATTTCAAGATCTTCTAGTGAAGCTGAGTATAGAGCCCTCTCCACAGTTGCTTCTGAGTTTCAATGTTGTATTGTGACAATCAAAGTGTCTTACATGTTAGTGATAATCCTATGTTCCATGAAAGGACCAAACGTATTGGGACAAACTACCATTTTGTTCATGACAAAGTTTCAGAAGGCACCATCAGATCGCAACCAATTTCAAGTAGTGAACAATCAACCAATTTCTTCACCAAGTTACTTCATCCTAAGTCTTTCCGTATCATCCAAGCGAGATATGGTAGATATATAGATACCAAACTCTAGCTTGGAGGGACTCTTAAAACATAATGATGAAGATGCAGTTACTTGAGATCCAAGAAAACTTACTATCAAACTAACTGAATTTGCCACGCAAGCAATTGACATATATAGGTTGTTAGGATTCAGTTAAGATGCAGTAGTATATAGTTAGTTACAATACACTCTAATTACATGTAACTCACTCTTGCATTAACCTACTTAGGTTGGTCAGGTGATATTGGTTTAGAACTTTGGAATGTGCTTCTATGAAGATCTTAGGTTCATTTTTCTTGTGCCAATTTTGATAGACTAATTTGGCTTCTTAAAAAAAATTGATATATTTACGAGAACTATAATTAAAAAATAAAATAAAAAATTGTCACGGGAATTAAAGCCAAAACACTTTCCTTTTTCCTGAAACCATTTGCATATTTGAGGCTATATCATGTAATATTGTCCATGGTTGAAGTTAAATCGTATCAAATGCTAGTTGAGGAAATGTCAGGAACAGAGCCGTGTCAAGGAAATTTAAGGCCTGATACAAAATTTATAAGAATATTATGTAAAACATTAGGGCCAGATTACTTTCTCATAACATTTTTTATTGGAAATGTTAACTGGTGCTCCCGAAACACTAGTATATGGGTGGTTGGAATGAGACTCGATTACCGTATTTCCTTTTTAATTTCAATAGAGAGAAAAAATAAGTTAACATGATAATACATTTCCACAAACACTAAAAAAAAAAAGTTTTGAATTTTTTATACCTGCTCTAAAATTTATTTTATCATAAAAAATGAAAACAGGATACACCAAAAGTAAACAAGCCCTTGATTTCTTTAATAATCTTTTAGCTTCAACGAAAACGGTTATCAAATTCTTATAATTAAACAATTCTAACATTTTATTCTCAATCTCCTAAAAAACATTTCATTCTCAATTGATCATATGTCTTGCCTATGATCAATCTATCTTGTAACTTTGTTGATATTAGATTTAAGTAATTTTAATTTTAAAAACTTATTTTTTGATAACAAAATACCGTGAGTATGTCATCATGAACTTAATTTAATTGGTAGGGACAATGCATAATATATGCAAGGTCTATGATTCAAATCCCGGACACCATAAAAAAATATCGTGAGTATTATCAATAATTTCATATAAACAATAAATGAATTGGAAAAAGATACTAATGTTTTTATATAATTATGTTTTGATCAAATAGTCTAATGATTAGAATAACACAATTTAAATATGAAGAAGTGGACAATTCCAAGTTCAAACCTACACACCAACATATCAAATGTCTACAGCTATCAACTAAAATGTACTTAAAGACTCAAATAACTTAATTTAATATTCGCCCAAGTGCTAATTTCTTTTCCTAATTAACACTTTTCTCATATTAAGTAACACTTGTTTTTTACTCGAGTAAGACTTAACGTTGAACTAATCATATTTATATCCATATATATAATATAATATAATAGTAGTACTAGTAAAAATTTGAAAATATTTTGGGTCCTATGGTTATGGCCTTGCATTGTCCACCATTGCCCTGGGTAGGTGCCTATCTATCAACGTCTAGAGCAAGTTGCTTGCACAATTCCATCTGAACAAACTTTTCCGCTATTTTTCTCAATTAATTAATGGGTTCTGTTCTCAAAGCCATTTCTCTATCATATTCAAAAGACAAAAACAGTTGTAAGTCTTAAGGCAAGTTATTATTCAATGTATGGATACGTAACCTTTCTATGTTCTAATGTATCTATCTGTATTAAATATATGCAGTTAAGCGGAAATGTAACCATAGACTTAGCTTTCATGCTGCTTCATTTCTTTATTCCAAAATAAACTAGTCAACTCTTAACGCTCTTATTGCTCTTCTCTCTTCCCACCTACTTGAATTTATAGTCCAGCTACACTACTTTTGTTAGTCAAATGTCAATTTCCATATGTAGGTGGGGATCCTCGTAAGAACTATTTAGTTTGGACCCTATAAACGGATAATTTTTTCCACGGAAATGAAGATGGTGGGGACGGGGAGAAAGTCACTCTGAAGGAGGCTTGAGAAGGGGGATGATATCTTACTCCGTCCTCAAAACACTTTATTAAAATAACTTTTTTTATAGGTGTATATTTTATATGTTATATTAATTTGATACGATGCAATATTGTTGTCTTTCTTTTGTATTTGTTAAATGATTCAACTTTAACTTTTTTACTACTATTAATTTGATTGAGAAAAAGAAAGTTGATACTTTTTTTTAATGTTGATGGCATCCTAGTAGAATTGTGGAGATTCACAGATACGGGGAGAGAATACTCCCTAAGAAGGGAAATAGCGATATGGATCTAGAGCCTTTTGGATTGTGGCGAGAGGAGCGGAGTAGTACTTCCCATCTCCACCCCTTTGATATCCCAACTTCCGAATCAAGATTTTCTCCATTTATAATGCAAGTATTTTGACTATTCTTCACATTATCAATGGTTAAATCTCCACAATATTTCCTCAAGTTTTTTCCTTCAATGGAGAGAGTTCATTTCCGTCAATTCAAAAGTCTCCAATTAACATTATTCAAGAGTGAAGATATAACGGGTTATCTTAAAAAGTATCATAAATGCATTGTTTAAATAATTCATAAAATGAATTTTTTTTTTCTTAAGGTAAATACTTGTCAAAGTAATAATTACATCATTTTATATACAGAGGTAACTATTTTGTTTCCTTAAACAATAATGCCTTAAGGCGCATAATAGATAGTTTTTATTCTCTCTTGAAAACTGCATAATGTTGGCTGCCAATAAGGTTGTAGTTTGACCAATTTGTAAAATCACCTCATGTCTATTTTTATCTGCTTGATGTTTCATCTTTTTGTTGTTCCATCGCCAATTTTTGTTTCAATTTAGCTAATAATCCATCTCTATTAGCAAGTTGATCCCTTATCACCTCTAGATCATTAGTTGTAAATGGTTGCCTTATAAGAGTTGGAGGGTACTTTCTTGCATATAGTGCCTTGAGTGGTGTCATTCCAAGATTCATATGGTAATATTATACCAGAATTTTGCCGATGGGAAAGCCTTAAACCAAGACCCAGAATTATAAAGAAATCCTTCAGTGAATATCTCTTTCTCCCTCCCAGGGATGTAACGGTCCGAACCAATGAAATCTTCATCGGTTCGGTTTGGTTCAGTTTTATTGTTTTTCAAAAAACAAACCGAACTAAATTAGTCGGTTTGGATCGGTTTGTTTGAAAATACAATTAAAAAATCCACATTTTGAAAAATTTGTATTTCGTGCATACAACATACTCAAATATTTCATAGGACTTTGTTTTCCATGTTCTCTATTTTTCAAACTACTTTGTATAACTAACATGAAAAAACTAACAAGGGATTGACAATCTTAGTGGCGGTGAGGATCGATGGCTTAGGTGTGACTGTCGGCTAGTGTTCTTTTTTAGTAGAAACGAAATAGAGTGTGAGTGATGAGATGAAAGAAAGATAATGAATTAAGAGTATTTTATGTTGGATTTTAGTTTTGAGATTAACCATAAGTGTGTATGAGGAGAGATAATATTACTAAAACGGGGTGTGAGATTGGCATCAGTTCGGTTCATCGGTTCTTTGGATCTCAAAATTAAAAACCGAGAACCGAACCAAACTATATCGGTTTAGGTTGGTTTGGATTTTCGGTTTTGTCGGTTTTGTTCGAATTACTTACATCCCTACTTCCTCCATTTTAAAATGAGTGTCGTTTTGGCAAAAAATTTGTTTTAAAATAAATGTCACTTACACTTTTCAATATAGAATTATTCTTTCACTTCCAATTGTACCCTCTAATCAAGTGAGTGTACACTATTTTTAAAGCATTACACTAATGATATATAAGGCTAGTTTAGTAAAATTGTCATATCTTTTGCTATAATTATTACATTTCACTATTTAATGTCAATTGAGTTGTAGCCAATCCAGTCAATCCAAGAAATCCTAATAACTATTTAGGTCCCGTTTGGTGCACAGGGTAAGAAGATAGGATATGATAATACTATCATATCCTGTTTCAATCTTCTGTTTGGTGTGTCAATAGGAAATGATAACTTAAACCTATTTTTAATCCTATCATACTCAGCCTTTGTAATTTTTATCCTTAATTTTTGGTGGGTTAGAGTTATCCTATCATGATTAACATTAAAATTCTTATTTTGCCCTCTCAATTCATCGCTCATGTTCTCTCTGATCTTCATCCATCGACATCTACCTTCTTCCATAACTCTTCAACACCATCTCTTCTATTTGTCACAAATCTATTCCCAATTTCACCCCACAATAACTTATTTTCCATTTGCTTAATTTTTTTGTTTGTTTCTTTATTGATTATCTATTTTCTATTCTTGTCGAATTTGAAAAGAGATGAAACAGGTTGGAGTTATGCAAATGAGCTTTGATATAACTTTGTAAAGGAAGAAGATTGCAAACGATTTTTTTTTTAATTCAAGAAGCCATGATTTTTTTTTAATTGATTTCTGGAATTGAAGAAGACGACATCCCTAAGAAAAAGGAAGATGATTTTTTGAAGGAAAAAAGGAAGATGATTGACAATTAATAATAATTTAATTGTATTTAATTAAAAAAGTTAAAACATATAATTAATTACAGGGCTAATTTTGTCATTTAATTGTGATATATATGATATTATGTTTGTTATCATGTGTGCATCAAACACGTGATAGGATAAATGTTTATCTTGTCTATATCCTTTCCTATCCTTATCAAGTTTTATATCATATCATATCTATATCCTATCTTGTGCGCCAAACGGACCGTTAATGTTTACGGTACAAGGCCATTGTAGGACAGCATGAACCTTCCCTTCATCCATATAGCTACCCCTGCTGCTAGACACCTTATGTCCCAAGTAATCTACTGATGTGGAACCAAAAGTACACTTGGATAATCTTGCAAATAACTGATGAACATGTAGTGTGTGTAGTACTTCTTCTAAGTGTTGTAAATGAATTTTCCAAGAAGGGCTATAAACCAATTACATGTCAAAAAAAACCAAGACATGTTGTTCATTAAACATTGAAAAGTTGCAGGTGAATAGCATTTCCTTATTTGAGTTGTCAACTATTTCCTACGTGACATTGTGTTCTTAGTGATTAAGAAATAAGAAGGTAGCATAATAAATATTTGACTGACTCAATGTGAAAACTGACAAAAAAATATGAAAGTGACCAAGGTTTATAACTTAAAATACAAAAATTGGGCAAAAACTTAAAAGAAAAAAAAAACTAAAATGTCTGATGTTTGTAACTTAAAATATCAAAAATTGAACCAAAAAAAAATTAAATGATCAAATTGAGATGTAGAAATAACTTAAAAAACTAAATATGTAATTTATCCTTAAATAAATTTGATTAAATTTTTCTTTTTTCTTGTTTTGACAAAATGATTACATTTTTCTAAAAAGTTATTTATTTGAGGAATTAAGATGATAAACTGGTATATTTAAGTAAAAGTTTTTGATTTTCGTGAGCTTAACTCATTTAATAAGAGACAAAAGAAAGAAAAAAAAAAGTTTTTATATTAGACTGAGATCTTCAATTCGGTTTGAAAAGTGTTTTACGTCAATTACTATTAAAAAAATTAAAATAAATAGATCGTACTTTTTTTAAGGACTTATTTTAGATTATGTTTTTTTCCTGCTGTAAGTACTTGTTTTCTGATGATGTTAGAGGTGTTATTAGTATACCTCATGAAATTTTGTAGCTTGATTTCCTATTATTATATTTGGATTGGATATTGAGTAAAATAGCTGTTGTCTTTTCATTTGATAAATAATTAGGTGAAACTAAAATCAAATCTATCCTCTTTTTTTGTCAAGTAAAAAAAAAAATATTCCATAACAATATATAAAGAAAATACATCTATTTTGGCTGAATTTTTTTGTTCCGTCTTTACACTTCTTTTAAACTATGTTTTTTTAAGGAACTTTGTTAACTTTATTGAATTTAACTATGTTATTTACTATTTTATTTTTTTTATAATATTATTTAAATTATCAATTAAAAAAATAGTAAAAAAATTCAATAAAATAGGAACTTTGCCAAAAATATTTGATGATACAATTAAGTACAGTAGAGAAACGTATAAAAACGGATAGACAAACATGAGAGTGAAAGAAATATTGATTAATTTATGTCACAAATACAATTTAGATGCGGGTGATGTTTGTGTGTGTTTTGGGGGATTTACTTCATCCCACTTTATGTTGTCCAAAAAAAAAAAAATAACCATCCCACTTTATGGAAATTAAAAGTAAACAACTGCTAAAATTGAAAACTAGACAATTATTTCGAATTTTTCGATTATAAATAAATAATTAAATTATTAATTAATTAAAAGAACATTAAATTGGTTGTATATAACATATGGGCATACATACACAATTTTTGTAACATTGTACATATGAATGATTTCCCCAAGAAGAACAACTAAAGGTTATTGCTCTAATAACTGTCCAAAAAGATCACCACTTAACCATTGAAGTTAAGCCTCAAAGTCCACCATCAATTTGTTCAACTTCTTGTTGCTTATTTTCTGTTCAATGTAACTCTTTCCATAGTCATCACTGCACAAGATTAAAAAAAAAAAAAACTTTAGTTGAATTATTTTTCCATATAGTCAAAATCAAATAAAACAACCTTAAAACTAAAAGAATGAGTCAAATGTTTGACCATTAAACAACCTTATTTGAACATCTTTATAAGTTAAAATGTTTGACCATATAATTAAGTCATACCTTTGTGGTAAAGAAGAAGATGCGGTTGGTGTTAACTTATGTGCAAGCTGAACGGCGTCGTCTTGAGTATTAATAATGTGATTAAAGCATAAATAACGACCGTACGATGAGACATCCTCGTAGACACAGATGTGAGTATCCACCAAAAATCCTAAATCAACGGTCACAAAGACACCATCCTCGTACATTTCAGCAGCACCTCTTAAGTAAGGGTGTTTGATGGAGAGATCATGTGTCATCAATAGTCCAGCATTGATTGATACCATATTCACTCCTCTGTCCATTGCTAAGGCAAACGCTGTTTTCTCTGCTAGTGTCTTTGACATCCCATGCCATAACTGTATGTTTGTACAGTTCAATCAATTATTCACTTTTTCTATTCAATAGGTAATCAATCTATTTTTCATGGTTGCCAGTTGTGTGGTCGCAATCTATGACCGTATGCAGTCAGTCACATTAAAATTGTCTTATCAAAATAACAAATAATTCAAATCACAATTTTATGACTTCATGCGGTCTATGATTAGCCACATTAGAATCATCTGATCTGATCGAACAATCAACTCACAGTTTTATGATTGCATGCAATCAGTCGCATTAGAATTGTCTATCAAAAGATCGGACAATCCAAATTTCAAACTTTAACATATTAGATTTAAACAAAAATGTAATTGTGCATTGAAATTAAGATAATCTTATCTCTTGATTGAATGATCCATATGTATTTGACTATACGACACACAATCTATCACCAATTTAATGATTGAAATTATAAGTTTTGGACTGATGGACAAGTACAAACACAGTGTTTAAAGTATAGTACTATAATATACCTTGAATTTGCGACAGAAATTAACATCACTCCAATGTATTTCATCCAAATCAGGTTCTATGGTCTTACGATCTTCCCTCCAAACAACAGCAGTTGCTGAGGATGTAAACACAACTTTGTCTATTGTTTCTGTTTGAGCACAAGCTTCAAGCACGTTGTGTGCTGCTCTAACTTCCACGTCAGCCATATATTCCTGTTCATTATCAAGACATGTTATCATCAATTAGAAAACAATAATGCAGTGCTTTTGTCAACAATGGTAAAAACAAATACTTCTACATGGGATCAACTTACAAAAGATTCTGACATGAGAATGCTAATTTACATATAAAAAAATTCTCTGTATAAAATATTTGCATATGTTTTTGTAGCAATTCATTAAATTAATCACAATAATGCTATGATTGACACAAAATTTGGATCATTGCATTGCATGTGTTCCAAATTGCGTGCAAATATAATAGATAATGTTGATATAATCATACACTTATATCATACAATTAAATAAGCGCGTGATTAGAAAAGAAAATTAACCAGCTCAAATGACTAAGACATATTTGGTCAAGGACTATGACATGACTTTAACAAATAAATCATCAAACTATAGTACAAAACCAAATTACAATAATTTGCTTAGTTGTCAATTGACATGGCCTTGGCGTACGAAAAGGGGATTGAATCCCCCAACAAGCAAGAAACAGAAGAAATTAGAGTTAAGAGGGAACAAGCAATTGAGAAACTCAGGCAAATATGGTGCCTACCACGTGCACCAATAAATTGTGTTTGCTTGCTTGTTTTCATAAAGCACTAATACAAATTTAAAGGAACTCTACTTTTTCATCTCACCCAACAGCTAGAGCTAGCTAGCAACAGCAAAAACAAAACTCATGCATTAACTCTTGAAACTATTCTTACATAATCAATATCAATATTATTTATTGCAAGACATGTCCAAGAAGATGAATACTAGTACTTCAAAAACCAAATTTCTATGAATTTTTTCAATGTTAATATAAAAATTTGTAACATAAACATTGGTTTAATTCTAGATAGACTCTTAGGGCATGTTTAATATTAATATAATGTATAAAATAAATTATCTAACTCAAATTTGTATATGAGAAATAGAGAGCAAGTGTTTTTGTTTTTGCTTACATCATAATTGGGTTGGTCAAGGGGAGGTTCAAATGAGTAAAACAATCCGGAGCAACCTCTAAGAGCATCAATTATGCTATGATAATCAAAAGGGTCTGATCGAAAAATCTTTAATTTATCAGAATCAGCTGAAATCCCATTGAATGGATCTTCTCCTGCATAACCAAAGCAAACAATTTCAATTCAACAGTCTGATAGAAAATATCCATTCTGTCTCATTGAACTTAGCTCAATTGATAAGAATATTAAGACATGTAGTGACTAGAGTTCGAATCGCGAATTCTCTACTTATTGAATTTGACAATAAAAAAAAGCAGTTAATAACATAATATGTACCATATTGTTGAATTGAGGCATGAACGGTATAGCCTCTTTGAAGAAGTCTTTGAACAAGGCTAAAGCCTAATTGACCTGAAGCATCCATGACACAAACAGTGTGACTAGTTATGTCAAAAGAAGGTGCCATATTCGTTTGTGTGTGTTCCTAGTTGAAGATTATGAGAAATGATGAAAATTGTTAGTTTTTTGTTTGTTGTGTCTTTTGTTGTTGTGTCTTTTGTTGTTGTAGTTGTAAGAAAGAAAAGAAAGGTAAGAGTTAGATTATATAAAGAAAGTTAGGGGCGGCTAGTGAACGCATTGAAAGAGTGTGCAGGGTAGATAGGTAGGAAGGAGGTAGTTGTAGTTTGATAGATGGACACGCGCACACCCCCAAACCAAAGGGCAAAGAGACAGATACAAAGAAAAAAGAGAAAGAGAGAACTATGATTGACAATACTTTAATCCACGTATGCAGATAGAATATTGAAAAATATTGATAAGGTCTTTATGTTTTTGAGAGAGGGGGTATTGATAAGGATATAAATTAATATACTTGCTATGTTTCAAACCTATTGATGGCTGCCTTCCTTCTGATTCTTACTCTTTTTATTATTTAAATATATAAAGGTTTTCAATATTAAGTAATAAAATATTGTAATTGGTCAAAATAAATAGCAAATGGTCTATTACTTTCTATGTCAAGTGAGTCTTTCATTCATTTCACACATATTAACAAAATGTATACATAAGTAAAAGAAAAAGAAAAATGGTTTTGAGTGTTTTTGTTAAGTATTGGTGCATTCATCTTTATGATAAATGTAAAATATAATATATTGAATTTGAAATGATAAAAATAGTATTAATTAAAAAAGTAATTAATATTATACTAAAAATTGAAATGAATCACTTTTCTTAAACAATATTTTTTTTCCAAATGACTCACTTGTTATATAGAACGGAGAGAGATTCTTTTGTTAATTTCCCTTTGACCATTTGGCGTATTCAAAAGGATAAATTATTTCTTTTGCAAGACTTAATTATGAATATTATCACATAAATTATTAATATAATATCAATATATATCTATATATAATTATGTTTTATACTATGTGCAAAAACTCTTTTTGAAGCGGAGAATGAAGACGGAGAAAAGAGACATTTTCGATAGTAACAAATATTAAATATGACTGCAAAAACTAATTTAGAGTGCGTTTGTTTCACCTTTAAAAAAAATAGATTTTGAGTTAAAAGAATCTAGAGATTTTCCTATCTTTTTTTTAGAGATTTTTAAAAAAAAATCTAAAGCTTTTACACTTGAGTTCCTTATGTTTAGAAAAAACTAGATTTTGGAAAAGTTACTTGAAATAGCTTTTCATTTTGAGGCTAAAAATAATTTTTTTAACGGAATGGATTTTTTAAAAATCTAAAACAAACACTACAAAAATAAGAAAGTGATTTTTTTAGATCAAAAAATAGATTATTTTTTAAAAAAAATTTCAAAACAAATGGGCTCTTAAAACTTCATATTTCATTCATGCCTTGTTAAAAAAATTGAATTTTTGTAAGAGAGATTTATATAATGTACTAAACATGACTGCAAGAAATAATTCAAAATTTTAAAAATAAATGAGTTTACTTAAAAATATGGATCAAAAATATTTGCGCGACAAAAATATGATAAAAAATTAGAGGGACAAAAATGCAAAATTTGAAAATTTTATATGGATCAAAATCTTGTTTGATCATATTTATGAATACCACTTTTATTGATTTAAAATTAATAATATTTTTTTATCAAGTGGTTTGATAGTTAGAAATTCATTTTTTTAAGGTTAATAGTAGGGTGCTTAAGGTTTGAATATCGGACCATGTATATATAATGCAATATCCCTAACAATTGATTTAGCTCACGGGAACATTAATAATATTTTACATTTAGTCTTTTACCAAAAAAATTCCCGAAAAAACAATTTAATGATGTAGAAAATATTGACATTAATAATTAGTTGACATTGTAAAAATATTTTTTATTAAAGACACAAAACAATAAAATCCTTGTTTTGTTTTAAAGAAAACCTTCTATTTAAGTAGAGACCAAAATATTACTCTTAATTAGTGATCCTAATTTTGCCTTTTTCACTATGGGTGTATGTAAAGCAACCTCCAGAATTTGAGATAAAAGGTAAAGAAGGAAATGTGTATAAGATCCACAAGGCTCTTTATGACTCGAAATAAGCTCCAAGAGCATGGAACAAAAGAATTGACAAAAGTAATGCAGTGTTGAGCATGGTGTATATCTTAAAGCAAGTGCAGAAGGCAACTTATTGTTCATATGCTTATATGTGGATGGCCTGATGGTAACCGGTAGCAATAAAGCTGATATAGAAGAATTTAAGCTGAGAATGAAGTCTAAATTTGATATGACAGAACTTCGGAGACTAACGTACTTTTTAATAATGTAATTTCTGGAAACTTAAAGGATCTAGTTATGCATCAAGTGAAGTATGCTATTGAAATATTGAAGAAATTTAAATTGAGAAGTTACACCAATTGAAACTATGATCAGAATTGAAGGGGTAGGTAATGAAGAACCTGTTCAACTAACTATTTTCAGACAAGTAATTGGCTCTCTGAGATATTTGTGCCAAAGCAAGCTCGATGTTTGTTTTGTACTAGGACTAGCAAGTAGATTCATGAGCAATCCTATGAAAATTCATCTAATTAGTTGGATAGTTAGTTTGTTTAAGATTAACTTGATCATATAGTTTACTTGTTAGTCAAGTAAACCATAATTAGGTGAATAAAGTGAAGCCTTCTAGTTTTAACTCAGCCGGAATGAGGACTCATGCCCAAAAGGGTACTTCCAAAGCCACCTTGACGGATACAAAATAGTTGGTTCAATTGCAACAGTTTTTCTGGGAATACCAATACTTTTGTTCATATTTTCTTAGAGAGAGTAGGTTTTAGTCGTTGTTTGGCCAAGATTGGTGATACTTTTGACTAGTTATTCTGTTCTTTGGCTGTCTTTGACACCTCGTTCTTTAGGACATTCCCTTTCTTGGGATAGACCTGATTTCTCTTTTTCTAGGTTTTACACTATGTGATTCTGTTGTATATTGTATTGGTTCAAGCCTCTCCTGCTTTTATTTTTTATTGCTTTGATAGAAAGAAAGAAAAAAAAAACATAATTAGTTAGCATTACCCACATAAAGGGTTTAATGCATTGTGTATTTTACAACTTCTCCATTCAATACAATTTACATAGTTTCATTCATATTCCCTCGTTCTTCTTCTAAATTGATTGACATTCATCTCACACATTAGTGTATTCAAATCCAAGAAAAACCACATCAACGCATAAGCTTAGATTTTGTTGCTTTTAAAGATCACGGTGGAAGCATTGGATTTGGAATGCAAGAAAGGGATGCTAAATGTGCAAACAAAACACATGCAAAAACTTTTTTTACAAGTTTTTATTATTTATCGCAGTTTGTTTATTTTTCTTTCACGCAAAAAATATAGATTAATTGAATCCTCTCACGCAATCTGTTTAGTTTAACTACCTAAAAAAAGATTAATTGAATCCTTTGAGCTCTATTAAAAAGTAATAATATTTAAGGAAAGCGAGAAGGATTTCGCTTCATACTTAGTAACTTTTTTTTTTTTTGGAAATTTTTATTAGTAATTTTTATTTATTTAGGAAATACGTATTTAATTAACGTTCTAGTCAGATTTTCCATGTTCCTGCATTCTCAATAGAAGGCTTAATAAAACAAAGAGAAAAGATTAGAAACGAGCTAAGTAACCCACTAAACCATTGACCCCAGTCCAAACTGGACTCATTCCAAAGATTCGTCTTTCAATTGTGATGGCGTTCATGCATTTGTTATGGCCAAGGTCAAGATTACAAGCTAACTAGTGGCAAACCCCCTTTTCACATATTATATAATATATGATAAATAATAATGATTAAAATTAGGTAAAATTACGTCATTCGTCCCTTAACTTAATTTTATTTGATCATTTATCTCCTTCTTTTTTTCATTTCAATCCTCTATCTTTTTAAATATTGACATTATTATCCTTTTTTTATATAAGATTTGTCTAAAAGCTCATAAATTTATTTAATGTTCGTCACCATCTTCATCAAAAACCTAGATCTTAAAAAAAAAAAATCTTAAAATTAAAAATGCGACTCATCATCTCAAAGAACAACAACATCATCATCAAATTCCCAAA
>Ga0315915_1000440_pt1 | contig 42058 bp, 17 predicted proteins | sample MpolbnodulesMG_FD_207738 | JGI IMG/M metagenome (GOLD analysis project Ga0315915, IMG submission 207738) | Medicago polymorpha root nodule microbial communities from Los Angeles, California, United States - branched nodules | ecosystem: Host-associated > Plants > Roots > Nodule | place: USA... | reverse complement strand
AAGTTTCCAACCCTCCACAACCTGTAATACAATCCGTGTCTGTAGTGGGGATGACTTGTCGCCGAACCAAGTTGTCTTTCGTAGGTAGTCGATTCTGAAGAAGCCGCCAAACAAGCACTGACACCTTGGATGGGATATATTTGTGCCAGACGTCATCAACCACGGTCATATCCGGAGAAGCGTCAATGGTGGTAAGAAAGTGGTAAGCTCCCCTCACCGAGTAGCCGTGAATAGGATCTAACAACCAGCGCCAAACATCATGTACGTTATCCTGCAAAACAGTGTTAGACAGTAAAATAGAGCACTCCCTCACACTCTCCTCCTCTCAAGCAAACAAATGGCGCCTCCATACTCTACCTCCTCCCCCCACCGCACCGATATCCCGCTTCGCCTCCGCTACTGAACACATCTTATTAATAGCAAGCTCGTATAAGCGGGGGAATTTTAGTTTTAGAGGAACCTCCCCCACCCATATATCCTGCCAAAATAAGCATTGCCATCTAATTCTGAACATTTAAAATCAAATATTACCTCTGTCTCTATATAAACTTTTCTAAGAAAAAAAGTTTTGAAATAGAAGTTTTTTTTTTTTTTTTTATAAAAATTATTAGATATGTTTGTTGTTAATTTTTTTGCTTGTTTGCGTATTTTAAATTGTTTAAAAATCGATGATGACATCTTACTGCAGGTTTGTTTTAAGTTTATTGTGACACCTTTTACTCCAAAAGCATTTAAAAATATAAATTAGGAGCATTTGTTTTAAGTTTAAAAATTTATTCTTTGGAATAATTTTTTAGGAATAACAGGATGAGAGAGTTTTATTCTAAAGTATTTTAAAAAAAATGTTTTATTAATATTATAATATTCGTAGGAAGATCTATAATAGGATGGTTAATGAGAATTTTATTTTTGCTCTTTTCTTTGATAAATTTATTCTATTTCTAGTAATATCTTAATAAGAACTTTATTCCTACTATTTTTTTTGGTAAGTTTATTTTATTCGAGTGTCATTATAATTGGGGAGCCGGTTCAAAACAATTCCAAAAACATCAAAACTAGCAAATCACGACAAAAAGTAGTAATTAAAACTAAAACAAAATCTACCTAAAGAGATATGAGACATGCAACCCACTCTTCAATTTCATTCTCCTACCAATTCACCATGTACTCACACAATTGATATGCAAGCAATCACATCAAAAACAAATGAACAAGAGTCCTTATGGTCAAAATTGTAAAATAAGTAGAGTATGATAATTCAAATGTACAATTAATTAATCTGCCCATCTACTCATAAACATAAAACATATTGTCTTAATGTTGATAAAACAACACATTATGTTAATGCATGCCAATGTTATACTATTTCATGGTATGGATTCAACGAACTTAGAACTGATAGGGGAAGAAAAGTCATTTGTTACCAAATAAATTGAAGAGTATCGTAAGAGTGATTTAATTATCAACTGGAACGTCTTAACAACTCACTTTTACATAAGATATTCACACCAATGCCACGACCTAAGCTTCCTCGATCTTCTGCTTTGATTCTTAACACGACACCTCTCAATGTATATCCTACTTTTCTATATTTACATTAATAAGATAAGATATACGAGATCATCAATATTACTAATTTCAATTATGTTAATCTAAATTATTATTCCTTTTGCTCTTGAATATAAGCAACAAAATAAAAATGGTAAAAAAATGTTATCATATGTGAGCATAACTCAGTTAGTATAAGCAAATATTATTATATGTATGGGTTGAGGTTCGAACTCCGGACACCCTATTAATGTATGTTACTATACCAATTTTACCCTTAAATTAAATATAATTTATTTTCCAATTCCCTAACAAATGCAATATTCTACATTTCTCAAGAAGGGTATAATTGGAACACATGTGTTTTTTTCTCATCAATCAATGCAATTAACCCACTTTCTTTAAGAATGTGTTTTTCTTTCTTTCATACATATAAGACCATGAGTGCATTTAATTTGCTAAAAAATGAAGGACATGGGATAAAAACTCCAGTTGTAGAGTGTTTAATTTGTAAAACTGTTTTTTGGACAGGATAAATTAGAGGTAAGGGACATGACAAAAACTTAAATTTTTGTCCCTCATTAAACCACAACACAACTTTTTATCCCACATACAAGTGATCTAAAATACAAAAATAGTTTTTTATCCACCAAAAATTGTATAAGACCAAAGATTATTCAATGCTATAAAAGTTTGTCTTGTGCTATTATACCTTGTGTTGTTCTGTTCAATAGATACTATTTAGCAAGTCAAATGCACCTTAGAGGAACAATCATTGGGTGTAATAATTCTTGCTTAATATATATTTATCTCACAGTCGAACTAAAAAACAAAGGGAGTATTTAATATTAACTTACTTATATCTACAACAAAAATGATTACAATAGCTAATATTATTATCAATTTTAAATCTCTAATAATTCATTAATTATTACTTATTAAGCAGTAATGATTAATTCATTATTAATTATTAAGTCTTTATGTAATGGAAAATGTTAACTTGTGCCCTTAGGGCATATGTTAAGAATTTCACTAATAGAAATTATGTATTGGAAATTGTGTTAATTTATTGCTCAAAATGTTCAATATTAATTTTTTTCATTAAATTCTTACCATTAATGGAATGAAAATAATGCTTAACATGTGCCCTAAGGGCACAAGTTAACATGATCCGCATGTAATTATTAATTCTTGACATTTAATCGATTTTTTAAAGGTAATCAATCATATTAAATCTCTTATAATTCATTCATTATTAATGATTAAGTAATTACTAATACCATACATTTTCATTCTATCGAAAAATTAGTTTCTATGAACAAATTTAACACTCATACTAAATTTATCTAAAATATTTAGCATGTGCTTTAACTTAGTACTAGATACATTAAAACTACAACAGGATTTCGACCGAATGAATATAAACATTAATGCAAGTTCATACAACTGATAACTTGATACAACTGTCAATACATATTTGAAATCGTAATAAATAATCTAAACTAGTACGACACTTGCATATGAAGATGAGTCATTCAGCCTCATGCAAATGCCTTCTTTGCCACGAACAAATTGTTGATCTGAAATAAGAATAAAAGGGATTGCAGTGAGACATGATGTCTCAGTGAGTTCCACCTATCCTAGATTATACGCAATCTCGATGAAACCTACGATCGTCATATGTCTTTACTCAATATGTTTCATGTGTTGTACTGTTCTTTCTACATAACTTAGCGATCGGGTGAATATTCTATGCTTTATATAAAATGTCACAAGAATTTATTATTCAAGAAATAGACGAAATTGCATAAAAAAAAGAAATAGATGAAAGTATGAAATGAAATAACAATAACTATAAAAATTCATATAAGTATAAATGAAAGAGTTAAATTCAAACTTCAATCAGAGTGTTCAACCGAATATATTCTTTTTTTTTAGTGTAACCTAAAGTACTCTAAGAATAAAATTAACGTAAAAAAATAAATAAAATTGATTAACAAAATAAAAATTGTGAGGGTAAATCCGACTCTCCACTCTATATATATATATTTTTTCGGGTACAAACCACTCTTTAATTTATTTATGACTAAAAAAATCTTTTATTTAATTTTTGATATCTTGTAATGACGTGAATTTGCATAGTGATGGAAAATAAATTAACCTAACTTTTAGCGGCAAAATATTCGGAGAACGTTTACATAGTCCACAAAAAAAAGTTTCTATAAATTCACAACAACACAAAATTCATCACTCACCTTCTCCACACTCTTTCTCCGATTTCGAAGATCCTTTTTCTCTCTCACAAACCTTAACCCTAATTATTTCAATTCAAGGTAACTTCACTTCTTCCCTCTTTCAATTTCACTTTTCTTTTTTCAATTATATTTTTCTACATTATTCATCTGGTTCCGATTTTAGAAATTAGGGTTCTACTTATCTCCGATTTTAGCTATTAGGGTTTTAACTTTTTCCAATTTGATTACTGTTTTTGTAGAGAACAACGCTTTGTTGAGATGAAAAGGAAATCCACGACATTAAGGGATGAAACTGAATCTGAAATCGAGTTTCAATCTCTGTTTGTAACGAATTATCATCTTGAAGACAACGATGGCGAACCCGTGTGTTTTTCTGTTTTACCGTTTAAATGGAGCGCTTCTAAGGCTTCCAAAGTTGATGATACCAAGAAGGGGTTGAAGATATTTTTGCATGGATCTGCTGATAATGGGTTGCAGACGATTTTCATGGAAGTTACTGCATGGAAGTTTGATCTAACTGGTATGAAACCCGAGGTATCTTTGTTGTCGAAGGATAAAAGATGGATCAAGCTTCAGAAACCGAGGAAAAGCTTTCAGAAAACTGTGAAAACTGCTTTGACTACGCTTTATTTTCTTCGTTGTGCTAAGAAAAATCCTCGAATATCTGTTGATTCTTTTTGGAGTAATATGTGCAAGGATAAGGATTTGAGGTATTTCTCTGGTTTTTGATTTTTCTGATGCTAATGATTTAGTATTTGGGGCCGTTTGGATTGGCTTATTTTTGAGCTTATGAAAAATAGCTTTTGCAAATGTATAAGCTTTTATGCTAAAAAAAAATGTTAATTCATAAGTTCTCACTAACTAAAATTGTATCTTTCATAAGCTCTTTTTTCATAAAAGCCTATTTATTTGCGTAAGTTGTTTTGCATAAGCTCAAAAATAAGCCAATCCAAACAGGCACTCTCGTGGATAAAACTGTTTTTACACGTCAGTCAATCATCACCATTATGATTAGATAATTGAAAATGTTTGGCTTTAACTATAACTGCTTTTAAAGTCAAACACATCAGCGGTTTTGATTTGTCGACAGTGTATGAAAATTAATCTCTGAAAAGCTTGTTTTATGATGTTTTTTTTATTGAATGTTGTTTGTAGCTCTTATGGGTTTAAGCCTTCACAAAAGGATTTATTGGATCATATGTCTCTGATTGGTGAAGCTACTACAAGAGATATTGGCTTAGCTAATTCTAAGGTTTGTATTTTCTTTCTCAAAGATATTGTGATGTTGAACTAGGAGACTAAAATTTAATCATTCAAAATATGGTTTGCCTGAGATTCAAATTCTACTTGTGTTTAATTTTTTATTATAGAAGTTAACTTTTGCTATAAGTTAATTAATTGCTATGAATTTGAAATTTTCATATTCCTTAAGTGGTGTTTGTGTGCGGTTTGAAGCAAAGAAAATTTTGATTATCTGTTTTTGTAAACCATCTGTGTTTGTTTTTGGCTTATTGTCTTCTTGGTTTTCGAGGTACAAAATCAGCAATGATATGATTCTACTTTATAATATTCTTTGATGAGTTGAAATATATGATTTTAGTTTCATAGGCAAACGAGCACTGCATATTTAAGTAGTTTTTTGAATTTTGAATGGGATGGTGTCTGGCAAGACTCAATAGACTCAATAAAAGCATTGGTTTACATTGTTATCTGAGTGGGAGTGGATGAATGCACGAAATTAAATAACTTGGCCTCATTTTTTATTCAATCTGAAGGAGGCTATATGATCCTTATTTGTTCTTTGAGTTGGTCATAGATCTATGAGATTTCTAGCTTAAGAATATCAAGTTCAAGAATTGGATTCCTTACAGGATTGAACTGCATAAGGTGTTTGATTTTGGATAGTGCTTTATTGTTAACAGTTTGAATATTGCAAAGTAGTGTTGGTTGGTTAAACTCTTTTTCCTTTAATATAATCTTTGTTTTCCTTGAATTAACGAATAGTTTGTATACTCTTAAATCTTCTTTCATTCAGTTATTTAGATTTGCACACATCTCATTTTTGTATAAGGGTTTAAATATCCTTTTCGTTGTTCTTTTGCACAAGTTTTTTCTTGTTCTAATTAAAGATAATTAATTAAAAATATTTGTTCAGGCTTTGTTTGATTATGATGCTTGGGTTTTTTTGTTCTCCACACGTGTACAATTTTAATGACCATATTATGATGTAAACAGCTTTTGCTCTCAGTTTTAGGGGACAAGTCCGGGGATCAGAAACCATATGATGAGGTTTGTTGCATATTTATTTAACTTTACTTAATTAAATTGATTTGTCTGATACATTTTCATGCTTTCATTCTTTTTATTCATGTATATGCATTATTTATAATTTATAATATATTTAAGGTTTTACGACTTGATTTCAGGAATTTGATACTAACAATGATATCATAGAAGAATCTGATGAAGACTCAGAAGTAGAGGATGATTTGTTTGATTCTTTTTGTGCATTGTGCGACAATGGCGGTAATCTCATTATGTATGAATTCTTCTTCATATCGGCTCGTTTAATTTGATGTTTGTATCTGTGAATACAGAACTTTGTTATGAATAATAGGTGAAGAGATGTCGAATAATGATGCCTTTTAGTATGGTGTGCAATAATCTGGGTACAAAATGCTAATGCAATGGTAGTGCTATTTAATACTAATACAAGAGAAATTTTTAAAAAATCAGGAAATAATTCTTAAAATTACTTCTAATAAATTCTATTAAATCATGTATGCCCCACATAAATTTAGTGGGACCCATATGAGTTTCAGACAATAAAAAGTGCGTTGAAAAGAGTGTGTTTCTAACATAATTCTTCCTAAAGATACAGATGAACTATATCAAAAGTCTGTTGCCATTGCCACTAATTTGAATTGTCTATATGAATCATACAAAGCCAAATGCCCTACTTTGAATCATCTCTAAAGACAAACCATTTAAATTTATCTCCTGTAAAAAGTTTTTACCATTTCCAATATATCCTAATTTTTTTTTAACATTTCATAAAAAAAAAATTTAACAAATTTCTTGCAGGTGTGATGGAGCATGCATGAGGTCATTTCATGCTACTAAGGCAGATGGTAGGGAATCTTTATGTGATTCTCTTGGTTTTACCAAGAAGGAAGTTGATGTATGTTGATGTTCTTGTTTTATATTTATTTTACTTGTTGTTTTCCACCTCAGATAATGATGTAGAAACTTTTCTTGCCTGTTGCAAAATAATTGCAGGATATTGAGACGTTTTATTGTAAGAATTGTGAATATCGTCAGCATCAATGCTTTGCATGTGGCGAGCTGGGTTCTTCTGATAAAGATAAGAATGCTGAGGTATTTCTTTAGAAAATAAAGTAGCTTTCTCTCATTGATTATTCATGTATATGTTTTTCATTGCTGAATGATGTACCCCGTTATCCTAGTTAGTCTTTTTAAAACAATATTTCTTATTCCAAATCTATGAAGCACGGACACAGACATGGACACCGGACACGACACAAACACCGACACACGACACAGATAATAATTTGAAAAAATGATATAATTTAGTGTAATCATAGTTGTCGTGTCGGTGTCGTTATCGGACACCGACGCGTGTCCAACACGGGACATGCCTAATCCGAGAAGTGTCTGTGCTTTATAGTTCCAAATTTTATATTAAGATGAAAGAGCTTTTAGCATATTTGCCTCTCCTTTCATGTGTAATTGAAGATTTTGGTTATGTTTGTGACATCTTTTGGTAAATTTAAACATCAATGAAATAAACCATCCAGTCCAGGGAGGATAGGTGATTGAAGCTGATTTTCTTTGACTTGCTAGGAGCGATACCCTCATCATCTAGCCAACCCACTTCCCATTCAACAAACTCAGGGGTGAATACCTTGTATGTTGTAGACCTTATGAACTCAAATGAGAAGGGGAATCCCATATATCCCAAACATGCACGTCGAATCTTTAATTTGTTCTTTGTCCTTCTTGGCGTTGGTTGAGGCTTCAATGTTGCAAAACTAACATATAAGATTTCATGTAGCAGTTAGCAGAAGGGGGGTAAAAAATTGGGGGGAGGGAGAGGATATGAGTTGCCATGTAGGTTGTATTTGATTCTGCAATACCTCATTCGGTTAATTTGAATTATGATGATTTAAGCCTTATATAGAAGTATGACGCAACCTGTTGTAAATGACACATGCCTATATTTTTGACAAAGTTTTTATCAACTAGTTTACTTACTGTTCCTTGCCGACAGTTTTTGAATAGTTGAGGTTTCGAACCTCGTTAACCTGATTGTGCTTGAAAGAATACCTTGCACATTATGTAGCATATCCATCGTTTTCCTACAATTGTCTTTTTTTTATCTGGTATTGATTTTAATTGATTGATTAAGATATTAATGGTTTTTGGAAACAAGAGTTTCTTTAAGAGCTTTGATATGCTTTATGGATCTAAAATTTTGAGAATCCCCCTTTCAGGTCTTTAAATGTGCTTCTGAAACCTGTGACCGTTTCTATCATCCACATTGCATTGCCCCATTAGTTAAGCATGTTTCCAAGGATCTTGAGAAAAATAATGCTGATGGGCAGACATTTTCTTGTCCAATTCATTTTTGCTGCGTCTGTGAAGGCTTGGAAAATAAGATGGACCCTGAGTTGCAATTTGCAGTTTGTAACCGTTGCCCAAAGTCATATCATCGCAAATGTTTGCCTACGTAAGTTCTATCTTTTTCTTTGTTTCTGCTCTTCTATTTATGACTTAATTCATATTGTATAGGGGGTTGATTCTGAAGTTGATTTTGGCAGAGAGATTGCTTTTGATGACATTGATGATGTTGCAACAAGGGCTTGGGAAGGTCTTTTGCCAAACAATCGTATCCTTATATATTGCTTGTAAGTGTTATGTGGATTTTTTTTGTTTTTCAAATTTGTCCTTGTTAATGCCCTGTGTAACTTCATTTATCATTATTTGGACTAGAAATCATGAGATCAGTGATGAGCTTGGGACTCCTGTAAGAGATCATATAAAATTCCCCGACACTAGAGCTAGTGTTCGGGACATCAATACTCCTAATAAGAAGATGAAGCCTACAACTACAGAGGGGGTTAAAATGAAGAGCAATGTTGACTGTGTTAAATCATCTGACAAGAGCACTATAGAAGGATCTAAAGTGACTGGAAAACTGCCTTCTAGTAAAATTGGCAGCAAAAAGTCCTCTGGAGAGACCAGTGATAAGCTTGAGACTCCTGTAAGAGATCATATAAAATTCCCCGACACTAGAGCCACTGTTCCGGAAATCAATACTTCTAATAAGAGGATGAGTCCTACAACTACAGAGAGCGTTGAATTGAAGAAAAATGTTGGCTCTGTTAAATCATCTGGCAAGAGCATTGCAGAAGGATCTAAAGTGACTGGAAAACTGCCTTCTAGTAAAATTGGCAGCAAAAAGTCCTCTGAAGAGGCCAGTGATAAGCTTGAGACTCCTGTGAGAGATCATATAAAATTTCCCGACACTAGAGCCACTGTTCCGGAAATCAATACTTCTAATAAGAGGAAGAGGCCTACAACTACAGAGAGCGTTGAATTGAAGAACAATGTTGGCTCTGTTAAATCATCTGGCAAGAGCATTGCAGAAGGATCTAAAGTGACTGGAAAACTGCCTTCTAGCAAAATTGGCAGCAAAAAGTCCTTTGAAGAGGCCAGTGATAAGCTTGAGACTCCTGTAAGAGATCATATAAAATTCCCCGACACTAGAGCCACTGTTCCGGAAATCAATACTTCTAATAAGAGGATGAGGCCTACAACTACAGAGAGAGTTGAATTGAAGAACAATGTTGGCTCTGTTAAATCATCTGGCAAGAGCACTGCAGAAGGATCTAAAGTGACTGGAAAACTGCCTTCTAGTAAAATTGGCAGCAAAAAGTCCTCTGAAGAGGCCAGTGATAAGCTTGAGACTCCTGTAAGAGATCATATAAAATTCCCCGACACTAGAGCTACTGTTCTGGAAATCAATACTTCTAATAAGAGGATGATGGCTACATCTACAGAGAGAGTTGAATTGAAGAACAATGTTGGCTTTGTTAAATCATCTGGCAAGAGCACTGTACATAGATCTAAAGTGACCGGAAAACTGTCTTCTGAAACTGGTAGCAAAAAGTCTACTGAAAAGATCGTATCTGGTTCAGATATTTCAAGGACAGCGGAATCAAAGGAAATGTCAAGTAAGTGTGTGACTGAATACAAGTCAACCTCAAAGAATTCGTCTGAAAAGGCGATTTCTTGTTCAGATATTTCAAGGAACCTGGAATCAAATAAAATAAGTTTGACTGAAGAAAACAAGAAGTCAAATTCAAATTTGTCTGGGAAGGTGATTTCTGGTTCACATATATCAAGTAAACCAAAATCAAATGAAAGATCTGAAACGGTTTTGACTAAAAACAAGAAGCCAATGCCCAAGTGTGAGGTAAAAAAGCACCCAACTGGTCAGAAATTGTGTGCTTCTATGAATAAAGGTTCTGACCAAATAAAGCACGACAATCAGGTCGATGATGCAGATAATCGGACCCTGTCGATCATGCCTGTTAGAAGTGTATTGCCTCCACTGGATGCTGATTCAGAGAAGGGGTATATCTATCTAATCTGATTTCTGAATTACTTATTTTCTCACTGTTCACTATTTTGTTCTTTTGACATCTTTCTTTAATATTTGTCACTACGATGCGGTTATCTTTGGTTCTTTTTTGAATTTTGAAATCTAAATTTGCCATTAGCTTATGTACTTATTTAGCTTGATATTGTCATGTTTGCCATTAGCTTATGTAGTTGGGATGTGTTCCTTGTGTGTAGTTTTGTGGATTCGTTTAAAGAAGCTAGATCCTCAATATTGTTGGAGGGTGTGATAAAAAAGCATAAGTTGGGAGATGTTGAGGATAAGGCCATTACAATGAGGAAGCTGGATGACTCAGTTGACTTGACTACTAAACAGAAGGTAGTAGCCCAGGAGCATGCTCACATGTACAGTGACAAGTTGGCTGCTAAAAATATTATGGAGAGTAAGCTGGATGACTCAGTTGACTTGACTACTAAACAAAAAGTTATAGCCCAGGAGCATGGTCACATGTACGGTGACAAGTTGGCTGCTGAAAATATTATGGATGGTGATTCTGGGGACAAGCTCATGCCGAATCATGATCTCTTAAAGTCAACTGATGATCAAGAACTAGCACCTGTAAATGAAAGTAAGAAAAAAAGTTCACATGATGGTAATGCTGATGATCAAGAACCAGCACCTGTAAATGAAAGTAAGAAAAAAAGCTCACATGATGGTAACGCTGACCAGGAGAGTCAAGACAAACAGGAATTTAAGACAAGCAAGTCTTCGAAGACATCTGGGAAGAGAAAAGGAATTGATGAAAATGATAGAAAGGCAATTGAAAAGGATGGTCGCGATTCTTCTCATGTCAACAAGCATTCAGCTCGTTTTGCAGCTGCTCGTAAATCAAAATTTGGAACTGGTCTAAATGTAAAATTTGCACCCATCCATTCAGGTGGTTGGCTGGAAGAGTAGTTTTTAAATGTTTTGTACATTTAGATTTTGTAGTATGGTTCACCTAACTTAGTCAGATATCTTACTTTCTTTGCTATCTTTGACCTGTTCCTTTCAAGCTTTTTTGGTGGGAAAAAATCGGTGGTTTCTCCTAACTGTAGAATTCGGCACTGACTTCTGCTATGATTGGATATATTTTTTTTTTAACCTGTTGTATTTAAAGGTTTTCTGATATGATTGGATTTTTTTCTTCTTCTTTCTGTCTTGGCTTAAATGATGGGAGCATCTCAACCCATGTCTGATTTTGGTAAATTGATCAACAATATCTGAAGAAGCCTTTGACTTCATTAGGTTAGAAAATAGTCGATGATTTTTTTTATTTTTATGTCTAGCAGTTCATAATGTCATCATTGCCTTATTTCGTTGCAAAGAAAATTGCAATATTGTGGTGATTTTTTATTTTTTTTTAAGGATATTGTGGTGAATTTTTAACGATCAAGATACTATTATCTTTCTATCTATACAATTCAAAAAAAAAAAAAAAACTAATTCAAAACCAATTTAACTTTAACTAATAATAATGACAATAATTATGCTTTTTTAATTACTTTTAAAAGTGAGATGTATCTTTCCATCACAAACTAATTTATACACTTTTTTTTTAATAATTAAAGCAAAATAAAATTTATTCCAACTTTACATTTATAAAACTTTAACTTTGTTCTTTTTTTTTTTTTAATTTAACTTTCCTCCAACTCCTTTAATCAAGATTTAAACTTTTTATTGGTTATATTAGTATTTTCTATCTTGTCAAGATTTAAACTTTAAACTCCTTTAATTCATCCCCTAAAATTAATTTTTTTGAACAGAAAAAAAATATTCCACACCTGCGTGTTGCGTAGGGTACAATTTATATATAGTTTGAGTAATGATATTTATACAACTGTTTGATCATAACTTTTGCGACGGTCTTTTTTTCTTTCTTTTTATTGGTCAAAATTAATAGAGAAAAAAAGGAAGAAAAATGATACACGCATCATATAAGTATGAAAGAGAGAGTTATTAAAAAATTATCACAAAATAGTTGAACGTATGTAATTTCTCTTATAGTTTATACGATTGTAGCATCAAAAATAAGCTTTTTACTTTTCAAGTTTTATTATTTATTTCCTTTCAAAAAAAAAGTTTTATTATTCATGTTGTCATGTCTCATCTCAACTAACGTGCCTGCAGCCTGCGACCGGGAGTATAGTAAATTATTCGTCAACTAATTAAATTTAATTCTTTTAAACTGATGAATTTTTTTAGCATAGCTAAGTGATTTCTTAAAAAAAGAAAAACTGTGCTTTTAATAGCAAACATATCTTACTTGGTAATGGAAAAGATGTGAAAGATAACAAAACGAGCTGTGAGATTGTTTCTGATAATTTATAAAAACAACTTGGTGAAAAAAAAAGAAGTTAATGACTAAATTGTTTTCCGAAATTTAGTTAAAGAACCATTGATATGATTTTACCTTTTATTTATAATTATTTTAAGCATATATGATGATTTATATGCGAATAGACTAAAACGACAAATATGATGTAAAATAACACATGTTTACAATTGAATCTTAGATTTAAAGCTTAAAAATTTATATGTGTCCTTTACAATGTAAGATGTACTCTGTTTAAAGAAAAAAAACCTTACAGGCTACAACTTGTTTAGTGGATAATCACATTGCCATTTTTATAGTTAAAACAATTTACAATCAGAAATGTGGAATATAAAGGGAAGTGGATATCTACACAAATAACATTCATAACATATAGTTGATTATTATTTTACCAAAATCATAACAAATAATTATTAACATTTATCCCTAGAAAAAATAATACAGTGCCCATGGAGGTGTTTTCCCCTCATTTTGCACTTCACAATAAAATGATACAATTTTATTTTTAAAAAAAAAATTCATACAATTTGTCAAAAATAAAATTAGTCTCAATTATTACAACTACTATTATTTAATCAACACGTCTTCTAAAATAAAAAAAACAACACGTGACGTGCGTGGAATGCATGTTCTCAGCAAAACATGTTCAAGCTAGATTAATAGAAATGGTCAAAGATACACTGATTGGACTATTTGTGAAGAATCCATTTCCATTGAAATCATCGTAAGCTGAACTAGAAGGAATAGATCATGATAAGCCCAAAGTGCAATGAAGTTGAAGTAGAAATCAAGAACTTAATCAAGGTATGGCTCAAAGTCCTAGCTTCACTATGTTACTGTTATTTCATATCCTCAAACATACCAAAAGGCATATTAAGGTTTCTGTCCTTGTCTCCAATTTTGTACCTTTTCACCATCTTACCATTTCAACTCTCTTTTGTTCTCCCAATAGGTATCACTTCTTTCTTCATTACTTGGCTCACAAACTTCAAACTTCTCCTTTTCACCTTTGATTTGGGTCCTCTCTCTTCCAACCCAAAAATCTCTCTTCCTCTCTTTCTCACCTTTGCTTGTCTCCCAATTAGAATCACACAAAAACAAAAACACCCATCAAAATTCAATGTTTTGCTACCAATCAAAGCCTTGCTTTTTTGTCTTTTCCTTATAAGCCTAAATGACCAAAAACAAAAGCAAAAGATGTACCCATCGATTATTATTATGGGTCTCTATTGCAGCCTCATATATTTATTATTAGATCTTGTTTTGGGATTTTTCAACATTTTGATTAATTTTGTATTTGGGATTGAGCTTGAATTACCATCTAATGAACCTTATTTGTCATCTTCATTGGGTGATTTTTGGGGGAAAAGATGGAACCTCATGGTAACATATATACTGAGACACACCGTATACACTCCCATGAGAACATTAATGTCTAAAACTATGCTAGGCCCTCAATGGGCTCCAATGCCTGGAATTATGGCAACTTTCTTGGTGTCTGGATTAATGCATGAGCTTCTATTTTACCATGTCACACATGTTACACCCACGTGGGAAGTAACATGCTTCTTTGTGCTTCATGGGGTGTGTGTAGTTGTGGAGATTGGTGTGAAGAAGTGGTTGGGTCATAAATGGAGAGTACATTGGGCCATATCTGGGCCTATTACTGTAGTGTTTGTGGTGTCCACTGCTGCATGGCTATTCTTTCCACCGTTGTTACGTGATGGTGCTGATCAGAGAAGCATTGAAGAGTTCAAAATTTTGGTTGATTGTGTAATGAGAAAGTTTTAGGTTGCGATTTTCTCCACCACATTGGTCTGCAGGTCCAAATATTTATGTGATTGTAGTATTTATATGATATGATTGTTGGCTTGAGTTAACAGAAATAGTTTTCACATTTTATCATTCTTGTTGGCATGTCTCAACTCAATTAACCTGCCTGAGTATATAAAGTATACTATATGGTTGTAGACTTGAATCTAATCGGGATTATTGGAATAACAGACAATTTGTCTATTTTCTGTGCTTCCTGCATTTGTTTGAGCTGTATAAGGAAATTGGAGGCCTAACTCTTATCAAGAGTCTTATCAATCCGATGTGGGACATGAGTTTTTCCCAATACACCCCCGTCACGCCCAGCACTCTTTGGGCTTGGTGCGTGAATCGGTAGGTGGCCCTTGAAATCGACAGGCTCTGATACCATAAGGAAATTGGAGGCCTAACTCATCCTTAAAAACCAGTTCATAAGGTGAGGATTGCCTCCTCTATATAAACTCTTATCAAGAGTCTTATCAATCCGATGTGGGACATGAGTTTTTCCCAATACTGTATATGCTTTTACAATCTGTTGGTGCTCAATTTTCAGTCTTTAGTGATCAGTTTAGAGGGTCTGGGAACCTAAGTTTTGGGAATTTTTTTCCTAACTCTGTGTTAGATTTGACACATGCTAACTGTTCTAATCTGAAGTTAGTATCTGGCAGTACACTGAACCAATTGAGCTTGTTTTGGAGTCTTTAGAGAAGGCAGGGTCTTCTTTTTTGGATATCTGTTGTTGTCTCACTGGAGCAATTTAAGACTGCAGAAGCTGTTGATTTTTCAGAGGCATTTTTCTGGTTCTGTTGTTTCTCTGAGATGCTTCAGTCTCACCATCTTGTTCAGGATGCATTCTCTGATAAGTTCTATTGCTGTTCTGCCACATGGTGGAAATTTCCCCAATTTATGCCCTTTGGAGGATTCTTTTCCTAATGTATCCTGTTAATATGGGGTGGATTTAGGATCGTTGCTGTTGTTACTTTGGTAACATCAGTAATTAATTCTGATGGAGCATTTTGACTGCTGTGGTTGCTATCATATATTGGTATTTAGAGTTGCAGCCCAATTTGGCTTTATGGGATCTCTAATTTGGCTTTTGAGTACAACCTGCACATTGTGGACTTCATGTAGGTTTGGTTGCCATAGCAGTAGTTTGGTTTTAGTTTTGTTTGTCTCAGAAGTGGTCTTTATACCACATGTGACTTTCTTTGCCAGTTATTAACAAGGTTTTGGCTTAGTCCTCCAATTTTGTACTTTAGTTTTTTCTTGTATTCTTTTTGGCTTATATCAGAAAGGGAAAAAAAAAATCCAATTTTTTAAGAGAAGCAAAAAGAAGAAAGATTTTTAGTTTTTCTTCCTAAGTTAAGCATAGTAGTTTAAAAAGTTATCATAAAATTGTATCACACGATACAACCACTTCCTCTCTTTAAAGTTTAGGGTTAGGATTCTTATAACATGATCGTGTTTCCCTCAAAAACAGCATGAAGAGAAAAAACTTAGCATATGTTCTTGTGCCAAACATCACCATCATCAACAACAAAATGATCCATGTCATACTAATGAGAAGAGCTTAGCTCAACCTTTTTTTGTAGAATCATAAAAATAAGAACAAGATTTACCAACTTATTTTCTTCATATATAGTACAAAAACCAAATAACCCACTTTCATCAACTTATTTCCCTTAAATACATACTCCCACTATTTACCAACTTCTGAAATGAATGGGGCTTAAATACATCGATTATAACATAAGTAATGTAAGAAAATTCAATCGAAACGCCACTATCCAACGATAAATACATCTATCCATAGAAAATATTGTATTCAGGAGAGCCAAGTCATATTCTCTCAAGCAGATGATCGGTGATTTGTACTTGTATTGAATTTCATTAGTTTACGCAGAACTTTATTCGCCATCACTCAAGATGGGAACTATGAGTGGGTTCATTTGTGCCAGATATACAATCGCCCACCTGATAAAACAAATCAACCACCAAGGTAAGCTTAACGGGGGAGAAGAAAAGAGTAAGGTTATGCACGACAAAACAGGACATGACTATTCACAAGCTAGAACTACTACCGGAACCAAAAGGAAATGTACTATCACATACATAAAATAAAAATAAAAAATGAATACAAGTTTATCAACACAAGACAGACATATTTAGAAACTAAATCACTATGATGTTAAAATGAGTGCTATGGATATAGACGATTATTAAATATCCCCTCCACCCAAAGCAATGTGTTTGTATCATACCATCTAAAGCCCAATTTTCTCCCTACCTTGATTATACTGGACAAGACTTTGTTATAAAATATACCCCAAAAACACTACTTGCATGTTTGGAAAGTGACAAAATCACGTTAACATTGTGCTTTCACCAAGAAGCTACGAATTGAAAAAGTGAACTGCCGCATTCTCAGCAGCATACTAATGTAATGTCTTTCCAAATACTGAAATTCAAATAAGCAATGTCTTTGTATCATTCCATCTAAAGTCCCTTTCTCCCTCCCTTGATTGTATTTGACTTAATGTCTGACAGCATATACTCCTTGGGGTGAGGAAGAAAACATCCACTCCACGTGTGTTTGTTCAATTTTATCACAAGTTCCTTACTAGAACTCAAATAAATAAGTACCTAACTTGTTTACAATTTCCTCATGGAAAACATAGTGCAGATGGCTAGTAACAATGATAGCAAGTTAATTTACAGATATTAATGCAAAGCACTTATTGATTCATAGTCCACTCACAGTTTGAAGATTTCCATTTACTAACACACTACAAATATATTACAGTTAACTTACACATCAAGAACAAGTTAAAGTTTCCTCCTCTAAGAAAAACAAGATAAAGTTTCCCATCACATTCTTTTGTCTACTTGTGACATTTGGTGGAAAATTCCCTACTTGCCCAGGCATGACTATCTAAACAAATTCCATTTTCACAGTTTGTTTGTGCCTATTCAATTACTTTTACTTAGTGCTGCTAAAAAGGATACGATATTTGACTTGTGCAGCAGTATCATGGTTTTGGTCAGAGTAAAAGAGCAAGTATTAGAACAAACAATTTCAAGGGAATCAATTATGAAGTGAATATATTAAGCTTGGGGAGTAAAGAGCCATGAAGCGTTTACACAGACAAGGACATCAGACACGACACCGATAATGACACATGGACATTAGTAATGATAAAAATGGAAGTGAGTGAATGTAACCACATGTGTCAAACTGTCAGTATCGTAACTTGTACGAGTGTTAGACACTCGGACACATCTTCGACCTGAAATGTTGGTGCTACACATGTGAGGAGTTTTACAATACTACTTTTTCAAGTGACCAATACCTTGCCAAGGAAGTAAGCCTAGTTGTGAAACTTTTCAGTATTGCAATGTCTATTCAAACATTAACCAAGCTAAGAATGTTAAATCAAACACGGACTTACATCATCCAGCAGCATATTGTTGATGTAAGGACCAATGTTAGGTGAAATCTGCAACAAAATAATAAGATATTAGAGGACAGAACTTTGAGAGTGAACGGAGACAGAGTGACATTTTCATAAACAATTCATAACAAATAAGGTACTAAACCACACAACCTGCCCAGAAAGATGTCGATAAAATCTACTCTGCAAAAATTGAATAACATGACACAAACCAATTCACAATTTCCCAAGATCTATCAGTTATGTCAATAATGAATGCCCATATTTTGATTCTCTCAAAGATATTGTTAAATATAATGTGATCTATGGAATCATTTCCTTCTATGAGGTGTAACTAAAGTCTGTAGACAACATTTGAAAAGAGTTATCTTATCAATTATCATCAATTAGTCCAATCCTTTTTGTCTTAGACCCTATTGGAGTAAACAACTTATTTTCCAACTTTTAGCATACTTATCATACAAGAGCTTATGAATAAGCTATTTCCATAACTCAAGATAAAATAAAATTGTAACCTGTTTTCATATTTTCTTGAGAGCTTATGAAAATAAGCGGAAAACAGATTACGAACATGTCAGAAGCTATTTTCATAAGTTCTGCCAGACAATGTCACAAGTGCTTATGCAAGTAGATAAGCTCAAATAAGTCAATCTAAACAGGCCCCTTAGTTTTGGCACTGGAAAAATGGAAATACATAAATTCAAACAAAAAAAAGTAAAGATGAAATTTTTGATAGAAAATAAAACCATTATAAGATAATCCAATCCAACCATCCACATAAAATGGAATTATATAAGAATTTACCATAGCCAATAATTATTTGGTTACTTCAATTAAAATAAAATAAAATTGTGGGTTGCTCCAATTTAGTGCATAATTGACATGAAGAATCAAAATAAATGAAGAAATTAAGAAGGGTTAATGGATAAGATTAGTACTAAATAACAATAAATTGAATTTTGGTGGAAGAGTAAGCGTACAGATTAGCAGAAGGTCCTTTGTTGAAGCAAATTCTTGTAGAAAGGCATGCGATGATTCCGATTAATAGGAAGATTAGCGAGGTAACAACGAAACCCATTTCGATTTCGATCTGCTTAATTACACAGATTCAAACAAAGTGTTCATAATAATTCAGATTGTATGAATGAATGAACGTGCAGCTACAGCTACAGTTACATTACACGTGGAAGGTCGTGTTTCTTTTTATCTGGACCGTCCAAATATCTAATTTTTTTTAGGGCAAAGGGCAAGTTTATTTTTGCTAAAAAAAGGGGTAAGTTTATTTAAAATGTATTTTTAACTAAATAAAAAAGACCGTCTTTCAGTCCTCACAAGATTAACTCAGTTGGTAGAGACAATGCATAAAATATGCAAGGTGTAGGTTCGAACCCCGACCACCACACAAAAAAAATCGTCTTTCAAGTATTCAATTTTTATTTTTTTAAAGATAAAAATTCAATCCTTAAAAAAAGGATAGTAATTCAATGTATTTCATTTAAAATCAAGTGGGAAATACAAATAATTGAGATTAGTTGTAAATTTTGGCACCTTTGCTAAAGAACAGGCTATCATTTACTAACCGCCTAACGGATCTAATAACTTAAGGTGAGTTATCTAAACATAAAACGTACTTCATACTTGTTGGGTCCTTCAATGCATTTCAATCAATTTTTCTATAAAAAAAAATGTCAAATGTTGAAAGCTAATTAGAAATTTTTAGAAAAACGAAATGCAAGTTTAATCATCTAAAATTAGCAAATGCAAAAAATCTAGAACTAAATTAAACATTTTTAAAGGAACAAATTGATTAATACCATATTTATTATGACCAACGATTTGATTAAATCAACCAGAAAATGTTGACAATGAAAACACTTAAAACACTCACACATTCAATCATTTTAATGAGAGAGATAATCTTTTGTACAAGGACTTAATGAAATTCATGTTGTTTGTCTATCAAAAGACCATGACAAATGTCTTATAATAACCTTTTAACTAAGCAAAATATAAAACAAGCAAGAGTATTAATTTATTGGAAGAAAATGTAAGTCCTTTTTTTTTTCTTCCTTCTAGTAGTCTAGTGGCTGGAGCTCACACAATTAAATATGGAGAAACAATAAAACGTGAAGAAGTGAGGTGTCTAAGATTTAAACCACGACCCCAGCATAAAATATGCAAATGCCCCTACCAACTGAGCTAAGCTCACGGAGACAATGTAAGTCATTTTTACGTTTGTTTGACATCACACACGTATATTTTATAATTTCTTAATTTTCTTATAAGTTGTGCATATGAAAATTTATTTATTTTTTCTTCACGTAAGAGCACCCATGTCTATACCATCTATATAAGTGGTATAAATGAGTCTCACATAATACATTATATTACTTCACACTTCTCAATTATTTAAACCACTCCCCTAAAAGTAATTATTTAAACCACTCAATTTTATTTTTTAAATATTCATATCACTCCTCCAAAACTCTAAAATGGGTTCCACTTATCTTACAATATTCTTTAAATTATATTTTAGAAAGAAAAAAAAACTAAAAAGTAATACAAAGTTTGACAAGTACGGAAAAGAACCGTGACAATGTATTGCAACTATGGATAGTTTAACTACTCATATCCATTATCCAATGCAATTATCCAAGATACTATGACACAAAAACACTGGTTAATGTGTTACCACCCATTTTGACGGGCGATGTGCATGCTCTAATTATACTTTTAAGTTTGTTCACTATAAATTCAATTCCAAGTTCCGTCTCTACTCACACGATTAACCAATGACTTTGATGTATTTCATTTATGCATAGTTATACTAGAAAACATAGTAATTCTGATTTTCTTTGGATAACAGTTATTTATTATTTATTTTTTTTGTCAAGATTTTAATCTTTCATTTTAAAGGAAGTTATTTTTAAAATTTGTTTAGTAATAAAAAATGGAAAATAAGCGAAACGACGTCGTTGGATTATTGAATGACTACTACGAACCGTCACCTTCATCTTGTTTCAATCCAAAAGACACCAACCAAATTGAAAAAAGCTTAAAATTTTCAGCTTAAGCTATTAAGCTAAAACCCTAGCAAAAAAGCAAAAAAGAAAACCCTTTTTCAAGATAACAAAAATGGTTACTACACTTCTCCCTTCTTCTCTCACAAACCCAAACAAGCTTTTCTCACATTCTTCCCTCTTCCACAATTCATCACTATCCACTTCACATTCAGTTCCACTTTACCCCAAAACGCAACGTTTCACTCGTCGTTTTGGGTCTGTTAAATGCTCTTTAGCTTATGTTGATAACGCGAAGATTAAGGTCGTTGGAATTGGGGGTGGTGGTAACAATGCCGTTAATCGCATGATTGGTAGTGGTTTGCAGGTGGGGTTTTCATTCCCTTTATATTTCTTCCATAAAGTTTTCATTTTTACCTTTCCTTTCACTTGTTTTAGAACCCAATTTAAAGCATTGCTAATGGGTTATTTTCATTTTTTATGTTTAAACTCTATGTTGCTGTAAATGTGATAACTTTGGTGCTATTCTATTTTTAATTATTTGTTGTTGTTGACTGGTTCATTCTAGTGGCACTTCATATAGCATAGTTTTATTCAGAAATTTGGACTGTCTATGTTGTATGGAACAGAGTGTTGGGCGGTGGAGAGCCAAAACGAGAATATAATAAGCGTAGCAGAGATGAAAATGTTGTGCTAGATGTGTAGTGATACTAGATGGGATATGATTAGAATTGACAACACTAGAGAGAGAGAGTTGGCGTAGCACCTATGGTAAAAAAGATGGTGGAAACTAGCCTTAGGTGGTTTGAACATGTAGAGAGAAAACCTATAGATTTTGTAGTAAGGATAGTAGATCAAATGGAGGATAGTTAATTCACTGGAGGTAGAGGATGACCTAGAAAAACTATAAGAGAAACTATTAAGAAAGATTTAGAGTTTAATGAGTTGGATCGAAATCTGGTTTATGATAGAACATTATGGCGTAATTTGATCCATGTAGCTGACCCTACTTAGTGTGGGATAAGGTTTGGTGGTTGTTGTTGTATTTGATAACCTTTCATTCTAGTGGCACTATTCATTAAGGTAACCTTTTTATTTTGTGTTGTCCTGCAATGCTATGCAACCATGCGAACAAAGCTAAAATTGCTGCCAACCGTGATATATTGTGGAAATTTTGATCAAATACAGCTAATGCGCTCAGAATTGCTGTTGCAGATAGTTAGTTTCTTAAAACCTTGCTTGTGAATGCTAATGTTGTTTTCTTCTGCTTATATTTGTATTCAGGGTGTAGACTTCTATGCAATAAACACTGATGCTCAAGCACTACTGCATTCAGCTGCCGAGAACCCTATTAAAATCGGAGAGCTTCTGACTCGTGGATTAGGTCAAGCAATCTCCTCGCACATGTTTTCACTCCTATAGCCTTCCTAGTTTTATTAAGAAATTGATTGGTGGTTGGCCTTTTGATTCAAATTGTTTGATGATGATGCAGGTACCGGTGGGAATCCACTTTTGGGCGAACAAGCTGCGGAGGAATCAAAAGAAGCTATTGCTGATGCCCTTAAAGGATCGGATTTGGTGTTCATAACAGCTGGGATGGGTGGGGGTACAGGGTCCGGTGCTGCCCCAGTTGTGGCCCAAATATCAAAAGAGGCAGGCTACTTGACTGTAGGTGTTGTTACATATCCTTTCAGTTTTGAAGGACGTAAAAGATCCTTGCAGGCAGGTGTCCCTCCTTTCCTTGTTTGAGAGTTGTTTGAAAACAGTCATTACTCATTACTGAGTTATTTTCTACTCTGTCTTAATACTATTGTTAAATAAAATGGTATTCATTTGATATTTTGTTCAGGCACTTGAAGCCATTGAAAAGCTTCAGAGAAATGTTGATACACTTATTGTAATTCCAAATGATCGTCTGCTTGACATAGCTGATGAGCAGATGCCCCTCCAGGATGCTTTTCGTCTTGCAGATGATGTTTTACGCCAAGGAGTTCAGGGAATTTCAGACATTATAACAGTGAGTTGATTTGCAAACAATGTATTCTATTTTTCTTTTTCATGGTCATTAGAGCATGATTTAAGTCCCTAGTTGGTCCCGCTAGACTTGAAATGATTCTTTTGAGTTGCCACTCTTCATAATTGAACTTGAACTTATGTCAAGGGATATCGTGTAGTCTTTTTGCCTAAATCATGTGACCTGTTGTGTGCAAGCTTGTTAAAATCGCGAGTTAACTTGTGGAATTGTTCGATTCCTCGAGTTTATTTAGCAATTTCGAGTCAATTCGCTTGCTAACTCAAAATCTAATAAAATCGGAATTTGCTTGTTAACTTGTGCTCGAATCGCAAGTCAACTTGTTGAACTCGTACACAATCGTACGTATTCATAGGGTATGGGAAGCAAAGGTTTATATTTTGAAACAGCGCACTAATTTTTCCCTGGTCAAATGAACTTCACACTGCCATTTTATACAGTCCTCCTCCCTATTACTTACCAAATTTTCGATGTGGGACAATTTAACATTAGTGTAATTTTTCCCTCGTACAATGAACTTACACAACTAGGGGGACTACTTAAATTACTTACAAGCTTTCCGCTGTGGGAATTTAACGTTAGTGCAATAGCTTAAACTAGAGGACTACTTATATGCTGTCAATTTTCAATATGCGACTATTCTTATTTTTATTTATTTTTTTTAAAATGGGATTATTCCGATATTACTATTGTTAGGTGTTGGGCCAGTTTCTTTTTAATTTAGGATGACACTTTATTATGGTGGTTCAATGTATTTTTTCTTTAGAATTAAGTTAAAAATTTAAATGATTGATGCATAATGCATTTAGGGTATTATGTAAAAATATATGTCGTGTAGAATAATGCTAGGAACCAATGTAGTCAGGTTCGTGTTTTTAAGTAGGATCGATAGGCTGGTGAAAGATTGTAAACACAAGGGCCATAAGATGATTCGTAAGTAGTAGGTTGTTGATAGAGTTGAGAGAAAAAAACAGAGAAAATAGAGGAAAAACAGAGGAACCGAGCAAAAAAGCAGAGAAATTAGAGGAAAAACAGAGGAACCGAGCAAAAAAACAGAGAGATTAGAGGAACCATAAGAAAAACAGAGCAAAAACGAACCTGAGTAAAGTCGAAGACGATTGAGGTGCCGTGTGACGGTAGGATAGGATCTTTCAATCCTACAGACCAGCACTTGATCCCGACTACAATGTTAGGAACACACTCTCGAACACACATCCCAACACACTCTCTTTTATTGGTTAAAATTCATATCGGTCCCACCAAATTATGTGGGTCCCACATAAACTTAGTTGAACTCATGAATTTTAAACAATAGGAAAAAGTGTGTTGGGATGTGTGTTAGAGAGTGTGATGCTAGAATTCCTCATGTCATGTATATATTATTGAGGAATGAGGTAAACTGGTCGATTTCACCTATGCACAACGAGTTAACTTAACTCTCGAGTTTGACAACCCTGGTTGTTGTGTGTTCTTTCAGATACCTGGACTTGTGAATGTGGATTTTGCTGATGTAAAAGCTGTGATGAAAGACTCTGGTACTGCAATGCTCGGAGTAGGTGTTTCCTCTGGTAAAAACCGAGCTGAAGAAGCAGCAGAACAGGCTACTTTGGCTCCTTTAATTGGATCATCTATTCAATCAGCCACTGGGGTAGTGTATAATATTACTGGAGGAAAGGACATTACCCTGCAGGAAGTCAACAGGGTATCTCAGGTATATGAATTTTTACTTGTTAAAGAAAAATCTTGTTATGACTTATTCCTTTTACACTTTGATTCTGTGAATTTGTTGCTAAAGTGACATATATTGTTTGAATACTAATCTTCGAATATTACTTGATTTAGTATTAATGACTTCAGGCAGAGTGCTGTAGTATTTTATTGATATTCATTTCAGTTAACTTGTAAAATTGTTAATTATTCTTCTATCTAATCAAAATGACGCAAGCCTCCAATTATTTTCCTGAAGAGAAAAGGAATATATGTATACCATCCCTAAAGGATTTTTTTTCTTCTTCTTGATTTTGTGCTTCATATTACTCTATTATTATACTTTATTTTCCATTTTGCTTTTGAAAGACTACATCCAGTTATCATTGGCTTTGTATCTGCATTTTCTGGCCTTTCTCTTTATTATGTCAAGTTCTCAATGCGTGTAATTTTTACAGGTTGTGACTAGTTTGGCTGATCCTTCTGCCAATATTATATTTGGAGCTGTTGTTGATGATCGTTACACTGGGGAGATTCATGTGACTATCATCGCCACTGGCTTTTCACAGTCTTTTCAGAAGAAGCTGCTAACAGATCCAAGGGCTGCTAAGCTTCTTGACAAAGTGGCCGAGGGAAAAGAAAGCAAGACAGTGCCCGCTCCCCTCAAGTCCTCAAACTTATCTTCCAAAGTTGAATCTAGAGCACCGCCCCCACGAAAGCTCTTTTTTTAGTTGCATAGTTCAATTTTATTTTTATTTTTTAATTAACATTTTATTGTAGTCATTCAGCTGTTTGATGATGTTGAAGCTTATTTGATTTGTTGAGATGCCTTTCTTCATATGGTTTATGTAACCATGTGCTTAAGTGTATGTAGCTCACAAACAATTTTTGTTTATGAAATGGATATATAATGTTTGAGCTTATTTTTAAGCGAGCAAGTGAATATATTTATCATTTAATGAGTTGATACCACAATATAGCTATTGGAGTGAGAATGAATATGTTCTCTTATTTGCTCGCTACCATATATTACATGTTAATCAACAATAATGAAAGAGTTGTGTTGTTTCAAAGTGCTGCAATTGTTCTGGAATTATCAAAGTCCAACTTATCTAAGCATAAACTAATAAATAAGTCCCCAAGTTAGTAAATCTTTAAGAGACATTCCATCGCATTCTTCAAGTCTTTATGAGATTCATCTCTACAAAACATAAAAAATTCAACACATAAAAGGGGTCAGAAAATAGTTCATAAACCAATAGAAAAGAAATAGATGAAAACACGCAATAAAATCATGGCATAATACAACTCAAGCACATATGATTCATGTTTTTTTTTTTAATAAGCAAAACGTATTAAATAAACACTAAACCACGCACAAGATCTCTTGTGCAAGGAATAGATTAAGTATTACTAAACCTCACATCTCACAAATACTTCATCTCTTGAGATGTCATATCCTACTGCGTCAAGAATCCTGTCAATGGTCTGAAAAATTCTCTTTCACCATAAAAAGTTCTAGTTTCTCTGCATGTTCAGCAGACAATTCCCTATTCACTAAAGGGAAAGGAAGTCATTTGGTGGTGTTGCTAGTTTATGTTGACAACATCAGCATAGAAGTCCTAATTCTGACCTCATCAAGCAAACACAACAGATGTTGGAAGCCAAATTCAAACCGAAAGTACTTGGTGATCTGAAATATTTCCTTATCCTACAGATAGCAAAGTCTAAGCAAGGTATTCACTTATGCCAACACAAGTATACTATGGAATTCTTAACTCTCACAAGATTCCTCGCAGCCAAGCCTAAAGTTGTTCCCATTGATCATCAGATTCGGCTTAATGATACCAATGGTGAAGAACTGTCGGAAGACTCATTGGAAGGCTTATGTATCTCACAATTTCTTGACCGGATATAACCTTCGCAGTCAATCGGCTTAGCCAATTCATGGCTCATCCTAGGACCTCTCATCTACAAGCTGTCCACCATCTGTTGCAATACCTGAAAGGTACTCCCGGCCAAGGCATTTTTTTTTTCCAGCTACCCAATCTCTCAAAGTTACCGTCTATGTGGACGCGGATTGGGTTAGCTGCCATGTTTCTCGATAGTCCACAATCGGTTATTACATGACTCCATGATATCTTGGAAATCCAAGAAGCAAGCTATTGATGCTCTCTCTTCCGCAGAGGCTGAATACAAGGCCATTACTCAGAGGTAGCATCCAACTTGCAAACAACGCTCCAAACATATCAACGCCGATTGTCATTTTATCTGGGAATGTGTTTGTTCTAGTTTCCTCAAACTTGTTCACAACCACACCAGCTCCAAACATCAACTAGCTGACCCATTGACAAAAGCACTACCTAAGATTCCTATTCAGTATCTCATTTCCAAGTTGGGGATTTCAAACATATACCTTCCAACTTGAGAGAGGGGGATATTGAATATAACAAATTTGTTGCATTTATGTTATTACTGTTTTATCGTTAGTTTAATTTAGGTTCACCTTGTTACATGAGATATACTTCAATACGAAGAAAACTCTATTTTAACTTTTTTCATGGCTCTCTCTCTATATAGGGCTAAATTATAATTCAAAAACATATCTATATCTTTAAAATAAGACACAAGCTAACAAATCCTATAAAGTACTCCAACAAATATTCAAATTTAAATCTTAATGATATCTTTAGGGATTTAATTTTAATACATTGACGGTGGGAAACATTTTTACACATACATCTAATCAAATCACACTATGATACAAATATTTTACCTGCGGTGCATAGAAATTAATCTCTATCTATAAGGATATTTTATTATAAATCTAAACCTAAACCTAAAAATTGTATCTAGGCATAATATTCTCAACACTTCTTTGCAACCAAGTGATTACATGAAATGTATCAATCATCATTTTCTCTATGTGTGTGTTCTAAGTTGATAATATTGATTAAATAGAATCAACAACATACGAAAAAAACAAATACGAGTGACTAGACAGGGAAGGAGGAGGAAGAAAGTAGCTACCATGGATGGTATCTTCTTCTTCATCGGCTAGCTTCAAACTGGAACCATCTGGGCCTCATTAACTGGCTCAGGTGCCACTGTTGCCAGTGAGGGTGAACTCCACCGCTGGTGGCACGTCCGGATTATCCAGCAGATGAGTTCAAAAACTATGACAAAGAGAGCGTATAATGTCAAAAGCATGAAGAAGTTGCGAAAGGAATCGAATGGGGGCGACATTGTTGGATTTCTGTTTGAAAAATGAATGAAGAAAATTTGATGACTAAGAGAATGAGTGAATATACGTTTTTCTCATTCATCTTCTTCTTTTCCATTTTAAGAAAGAAAAGAGTTTTTGCAGAAAATAAAGCGAAGACGCGGGAGATGATTATGCAGTACTAATGTGCTGCTAGTTTCCTAACAATAAAATTAAATAAAACAAAAATATATGTTTTTATCTCCATAAGCATTAATAATAATTTTTTTAATCCTTATAAAATAAAATTACATTTTTTAGTCTTTGTAATATTTTCCTTTAATATTTACAGGGACAAAAAATGCTGACGAAATTTTTTATAGAACTAAAAATAATAACTAATTTTCTTACAAAAACTAAAAATATTGACGGAAAATTTTACATAACTAAAAAATGCATTTTTATTTTATTGGAATTAAAAACAAATTTCTAAATATTTATAGAGACCATGTTTCAAAAAAAAAATATTTACAGGGACCAAATCATATTTATCCCATAAAACAAACATTCCTTCCAATACTTTTTTTTGTCATATCATCACATTCATTCTTCTAAAATTATTAGCTAATGGTTAATAAAGGGACCAAATCAAATTTCTAAATATTTATAGAGACCATGTTTCTCTAAAAAAATATTATTTTTTTCCTCTCAAAAAAAAAGTTTTTTTTTCCTGTTCATAAAAGATAATAATAAGTTGGAATGCTTTGGCTCGACCCCACCTCCCGTTAGTCCGCGATTAAACGAGCTGATCCGCCAACCATAACATAAGAAATAAAAGAAAATTACATTTTTTAAAAACTAAAAGAGCTATTATTATTCATAATTTTATGTTGTAGCAACAAATAAAAATATGTTGTACATGATACTTATAAATAACAACAATAGCCCAATTATGGTGCAGTTAATGTTTAAAAATAAAAGTTACACAATTTGAAGACTAACTCTGCAAACTTAAACTACATAATCTACTATCTAAATAGTCCAACCTATATGAAGCTAAAGATTTATTTCAAAGCCAATGAGGGCTGTGGTGAAATAGGTTGGTCACAGATTTTGATTGTATACTCAATTCAACTATAACGTGCAAAGATCTTTGAACTCAAAGAGTGTTTACAAAATAATTTATATTTACCTTCCTCTAGGAGCACTAACAAATTTTCAATCTTGATTTTGAACAAGTTAGCCGCATCAAATATTGATTCTAACTTTCCCAGCTGGGGATTTATGTTGCAATTAGACGCCAATTTCCAACCTTGCCAAATCATGTAATTTCTTGGCTGCCATATTATAAAATTGATCACATTTAATTGGTCACATTTCAAATGCACACTAAAATCAATTTTCGTACCAAATCCGCCATATTCATGGCGTTTTGTACGTCAACCAACAGCCTTTCATGTTGCCAGCAAGATTTTGTTTATGAAATGGATATATATGTTTGAGCTTATTTTTAACTTAGAAACTGAATATAACTAGAGTTGATACCACGACATAGCTATTAGAGTAAGGATGAATATGTTCTCTTATTTGCTTGCTACCTTTATATTACATATTAATCAACATTCAACCATAATGGAATTCCAACGTATAAAACTCATATCTAATCATGTTTGGATCAACTATTTTATGTTATTTGAACTTCAAAATATAGAACCGTATTATGAACAACATATATGTTTATCTCTATATCACTGTTAATTTTTATCTATTACAACTTATAAACATTTCATAGATACACATAAAATCAAAGGACGTTGTATTTGATATTAAAATTTTGATGTCAAAATTCAATTTCTTTGATTAAGAAATGAACCATATTGGCATTTATTTATTATCTTTTACAATTTACATACATTATATACACATAAAAATTAAAAATCAAAAGACATTATATTTGATATAAAAAACATGCATATCAAAATAGCATTTCTTTAATTAAGTTCACCACGTTGCGCTTCCAGATTCAAAAATTTTCCTACTCCTAGGGATCCAGTATAAATGGATTCATCTTTTTTCTTAATGTGTTGTCATCCACTTTTTCATTAGTGTCTGCATATTGGAAAATAACTTGTTATCCTAAAGGAAATTAACAACAATGTTACCTACTTTGAAATTTAAGTCAAATTAGTACAATGTTTTCTTAATTTTAAAGCTAATATATTTGGATTTAATCATGGAAAAAGGCTAGGGAAAAATAAATATTCCCACACCTTGTAAGTTTGTTATGCAAAATGGGATCTATGATTAGTCATAGAATCTATTATTTAGTAGTAGCGTGTTAACTAAATACAAAAATTGCGTCTCGTGAAAAGTTTTTCAATGAAAAAATCATCTATAAAGGAGAAACTATTCGAATTTTACCGTAAAAGTTTTGATTCTTAGTTACTGCCCAATCTGTTGTCTTTTGCCAAATTATTCTTATTTATTTGTCATTACAAAAATTCAGTGTTGTATTTATGGATCAAATAAGGATGTTTTAGAATTGAATTAGAAAACTTCACCAAATAACGATTTTTTAGGTGATGAAAAAAAATAATGCGTTAAATAAGATTTTTGGGGACAACAAACTCAATCTTTAGAACTAGTAATATATACTGTGAGGTTAAATAACCAATGTCTTACATTAATCCTCTAAAAATGTCAATATTAAAGTTCATCTTATTTAAGCACAAACTAATAAGTAAGTCTCTAGCTTATAATCTCTAAAGGAAGGCGCCTAGTAATCTTCATGAAATTCTTCTGCATAAACATAAAAATTCAAGAAAAGAATAGACACACAAAAGGAGTCAGTACACATACATGTATGTGGCGTATATACAATAGAAGTATATGAAAATATAGAATCAATTAAAGAACATATCTCATTTTCTTAATAAGCAAAACATCAAGCACAAGATCTCTTGTGCAAGGAATATATCAAAGTATACAAGCAAGACAGCCAATTGTCCTTGCTTGACAGAAAGAGAAACACTACACTTCTAAACAAGTAAAAATCAGAAAATAGTTCATAAACCAATACAGTTCCAAAACCAAATCTTCTACGCCTCGACAAAAAATTCTCATTCTTGCACATTGAGGTCCCATGAATCATGCAGCTCCAATTCTAATAAACATATTACTAACCTCGAATAAATTATTTCTACCAATCCTAAGCAAGACAATATGACATAACTAAGGTCTCAATTGCCATATTATACACAGCAAGCTACCATGGATAACGAAAGACCAATTTAAAGGTAGTTTCAACATGATGCATGAGTGTAGAACCATTTTGGTAAGGGATATGCTATGATTTTGATTGGTTAAAATGCCATTTCCTATCAAGAAACTACATCAGACCCCAAAATGATATAAAATAGAAGCAGCTGCCTCATATTTGCAGATTATACAAAATAAATAACCTAGAATTAACAGAAGCTGCCTCAATTTATGCAGATTACACACATCCGCACGCCTACCCCAAACTAGCATAATACTGTGAATTGGCACAAGAAAGAGACTCCACAAATATTCTTGGCACCATGATATCCTCTGAATAACGCTTCATTGGAACCATCTACCTGCTCGCAATCACTTGACTAAAGAATGAAATGCAGACTGCTACAGATTACAAGCCTCACATAAATGCTACTTCTTGAAAAAATTTAAGCCTGCACAATACAATTCTAAGACCGGTCCCCATCAGCTCCAGATTGAACATGGAATCTCGGTGCTCATTATTCTCTTCTGCTACTGCGTCAAAAACAGAAGCTGCATTGTGACACCGCAGCAGTGTCCCCTGCAGAATGCAAAACACTTCATGTCCACATCGGACTGAGCAAAACTCTGTTGTGGAAAGGAAGCATTGACATCTTCTACATGTATCTAGATCTCTCATTTTCTAGGCCAATATGCCACCACAATATTGGAGCGAATCTTTCTTAACTGGCACTTTCTTTATAAACGAAGCACCATCACCGATATTGCCATAGATCCCCTTTTGAACTGCTGTTTGATAAGTCACCTATAGTGGCGGCCTTCACATATTTGGTTGCTTATGTTATGTTTCCACTATTCTCTTTCACCATAAAAAGTTCTAGTTTCTCTGCATGTTCAGCAGACAATTCCCAATTCACTAAAGGGGAAGGAAGTCATTTGGTGGTGTTGCTAGTCTATGTTGATGACATCAAAATAGACAGTCCTAATTCTGACTTCATTAAACAAACACAACAGATGTTGGAAGCCAAATTCAAACTGAAAGTACTTGGTGATCTCAGATACTTCCTTGGCCTACAGATAGCTAATTCTAAGCACGGTATTCACTTATGACAACACAAATATTCAATGAAATTGTTAACTCACACATGATTCCTCGCAGCCAAACCTAAAGTTGTTCCCATTGATCATCAGATTCGGCTTAATGATACAAGTGGTGAAGAACTGTCGTAGCCATCAATTTATCGGCGACTCATTGGAAGGATTATGTATCTCACAATTTCTAGACTGAATTAACCTTCATAGTTAACCGGCTTAGCCAATTCATGGCTCATCCTTGGACCTCTCATTTACAAGCTGTCCACCATCAGTTACAACAATACCTAAAAGGTACTCCCAGTCAAGTCATTCTTTTTCCAGCTTCCCAATTTCTTATAGTTACCGCCTATGTGGACACTGATCGGGGAAGCTGCCAAGTTTCTTAAAAATCCACAACCACTTATTGGATATTTCTTGATAGCTTGGAAACCGAAGAAGTAAACTATTGTTGCTCGCTCTTCTGCAGAGGCTGAATACAGGGCCATTGCTGCTCTCACATCTGAGTTACTGTGGCTTAAACAATTACTCAAAGATTTTGATGTTATTGTTGATTCGAGCATTGTATTTTGTGATAGTCAAAGTGGCATCCAACTTGCAACTAAGCCCATTTGCCAAGAACGTTCCAAACATATCAACTTCGATAGTGATTTTATCCGGGAATATGTTTGTTCTAGTTTCCTCAAACTTGTTCACAATCATATCAGCTCCAAACATCAACTAGCTGACCTATTGAAAGAAGCACTACCTAAAATCCTTTTTCAGCATCTCATTTCCAAGTTGGAGATATTGAACATATACCTTCCAATTTGAGAGGGGGATATTGAATATAACAAATTTGTTGCATTTATGTTGTTACTGTTTTATAGTTAGTTTAATTTTGGTTCTCCTTGTTACATGAGATTTACTTCAATAATAGAAAACTCTATTTTAACCTTTTTATTCATGGCTCTATCTCTCTACCTATGAAACATGGATACGGACACGGACACCACGCAAGACATAGACGGACACTAACACGCCGACATTGCTAATAATTTGAGAAAATCACACAATTCAATGTAATTATGTGTTAGTGTCGTGTCGATGTCGGACACGACACATGTCCAACACATATCTTTATCTTTAAAATAAGAAAAAAAAACTAACAAATCATAAAAATACTCTTAACAAATATTCAAATTTAAATCTTACTGATAGATATCTTTAAGGATTTAATTAATTTTTATAAACTGATGGTGTAAAACTTTTTTACACATACATCTAATCAAATCACACTATGATGCCACCTTTTATTCAGTTGATAATATTGATAAAATAGAATCAGCAACATATGAAACAACAGATTCAAGTGAAAGTAGCTACCTGAATGGTGTCTTCTTCTTCCTCGGCTTCAAACTGGAAGCATCTGGACCTCATTGACTGGCTGAGGTGCCACTACCGCCGGTGAAGGTGAACGCCACCACTTGACAAAGATTTTGTAGCACTTGGGGACTATGAAGCAGATGAGTTCTACAGCCATGAAACCGAGAGCCAATGACATAAGAAACACGAAGATGATGCGAAAGATATCCCATGTGGACGACATTGTTGGATTTCTTTGGAAAATGAAGAAAACTTGGTGATTAAGTAGTTTGTTTGTTTATAAAAATGAGAAGGAACCAATATATAAATTTTATTTTCCATTTTTTATGGATTGATTTGAAGAAAGAGAAGAGAAGAGAAATCAAGAGTTTTTAGCCAAAAAAAGCAAAAACGCGGAAGATGATGATCAATATTATTGCACTGCCACTCGGTAGTTGTAGTTGCAGTAGAGTAGCTAGCAAGTAGTCTTCCAAGAATAAGATAAAACAAACATCCATTCCAATTACTACTTTCACATTAATTTTTCTAAAATTATATTAAATAATGGATACTAATATTATTTTTAATTTTTTTCTATCAATAAGAGAAGTATTGCTCCTTCTAAGGATGTATCCGGGGTTCGATTCCTAGGGGGAACAATGCTTGGGCAGTGCGCATGCCTCTACGCATGAGCCGGATTAGTCGTCTACCATTGGTGGGTCGGAAACCGGTGCGAAAGCCAAAAACAAAAAAAAAATACATATTAATTTTTCTATGAATTGAGATGCGTTGACTCGAGTCATCTCTGTGTTAGTATAAAGTTAAGGGATTGTTCGACCGACCATTAAAAAAAATTAAAAAAAAACTAAAAATTAGTATTTTGAAAATTCAATTTTCTTTTTAACTTGTAAGTACGAAGTAAAAACATGTCACATATCATATTTAAAAATAACTTGTAAGTTGTAAAATACACACACTCTTTCTCACGGCTCGACAATAATATCGTTGTCACCAATGTAACTTTTTATTTTCCATTGTTAAGATAAATTTACATTTACATAGAACATTTCCATTTTCACACATATTTAAGATGCACATGTTCATAATAGTCGAGTCAATTGTCTACAAACACCATTCTAAAAAAGAATATATATATATAAACAAAAGGGTTGTTTGTTAGTTCAATTGATTTGAACTAAGTGTTAAAAAGAGTTTAAGGTATTGAGTTAAAACCCAAGTGAAGGAGAAAAATCTAATCTAACAATTAATTAAAAAAACACAAACAAAATAAGAGTTCATCAAGCAAAAACGCAAATTTATTTGTGATAAAGATTTTTGACATTATTTTAAATTATGACATCATATATTCATTTGCACTTACAGTAGATAAATATACTCCTATAAGTCAATTCTACAAATAAAGATATATAATATAAAAGGGTCGTGCTAACATGTTCCCTTAAAACACATGTTAAGGTTTCAATAAAAAAAATGAAGAAAATTAAATTTTTTAATTGTTTGTTAATTAAATTGGCACAATTTCCAATATACAATTTCTATTTTTGTATCTTAACATGTGTCTTTATAAAAAATATTATGTGATGTCAAATTGCTAATGTCATAAACTAATCTTATAAATAAGAAAACAAACTAAAGTCCAAATTTTCTAAAGATAAACTAGTAATATAGTCCAACCTTGCCGAGTTGTAGGAGCTCTTTGTAACTAGTAACCTGTTCCACATACGGATATTAACAACACCGTTATCTACTTTGAAATTTAAGTCAAATTAGTACAATGTTTTCTTAATTTTAAAGCTAATATATTTGGATTAAATCATTGATGATTTTGACAACTCTACCAACGTATTTGAGGAAGCAAGATGTTTGAGGTTTGAAAGTGCAATTGATCTGTTTTTGTTTCTGTCACATTTGTTTGGTGGATTTTGGAAAACGGCTAGGGAAAAATAAATATTCCCACACCTTGTAAGTTTGTTATGCAAAATGGAATCTATGATTAGCCATAGAATCTATTATTTAGTAGTAGCATGTTAACTAAATACAAAAATTGCGTCTTATGGAAAAGTTTTTCATTGAAAAAATCATATCTATAAAGGAGAAACTATTCGAATATTACCGTAAAAGTTTTGATTTGTTGTCTTTTGCCAAATTATTCTTATTTATCTGTCATTACAAAAATTCAGTGTTGTATTTATAGATCAAATAAGGATGTATCAAATTAAAACGGTCCAAAAATCTTTTGAATTGATTTAGAAAACTTCACCGAATAACGATTTTTTAGGTGATTAAAGAAAATAATGTGCTAAATAGATTTTTGGGAACAACAATTTCAATATTTAGAACTAGTAATATAATGTTAAATAACCAATGTCATACATTAATCCTCTAAAAATGTCAAATATTAAAGTTCAACTTATTTAAGCACAAACTAATAATTAAGTCTCTAGCTTATAGCGAATCTCTAAAGGGCGACGGCTCCTAGTAATCTTCATGAAATTCTTCTGCATAAACATAAAAAATTCAAGAAAAGAATAGACACACAAAAGGGGTCAGTACACATACATGTATGTGGCGTATATACAATAGAAGTATATGAAAATATAGAATCAATTAAAGAACATATCTCATTTTCTTAATAAGCAAAACATAGTAAATAAACACTAAATCAAGCACAAGATCTCTTGTGCAAGGAATATATCAAAGTATACAAGCAAGACAGCCAATTGTCCCTTGCTTGACAGAAAGAGAAACACTACACTTCTAAACAAGTAAAAATCAGAAAATAGTTCATAAATCAATACAGTTCCAAAACCAAATCTTCTACGCCTCAACAAAAAATTCTCATTCTTGCAAATTGAGGTCCCATGAATCATGCAGCTCCAATTCTAATAAGCATATTACTAACTTACAATCACTTATTTCTACCAACCCTAAGCAAAGAAATATGCCACAACTAAGGTCTTCCTTGCCTTATTATGCACAGAAAGCCCCTATAGATAACGAAAGACCAATTTAAAGGTGGTTTCAACATTATGCATGAGTAGAGCCATATTGGTAAGGGATAAGCTATGATTTTGATTCGTTAAAATGCCATTTCCTGTCAAGAGACCACATCAGTGTCCCCTGCAGAATGCAAAACGCTTCATGTCCACATTGACCTAAGCAAAACTCTATTGTGGAAAGGAAGCATTAACATCTTCTACATGTATCTAGATCTCTCATGTTCTAGGCCAATATGCCACCAGAATATTGGAGTAAATCTGTCTTAACTGACACTTTCTTTATAAACAAAACATCATCACTTATATTGCAAAATAGAACCCCTTTTGAACTGATGTTTGATAAGTCACCTAATTATAGTGGCCTTCGCATATTTGGTTGCTTATGTTATGTTTCCACTATTCCATCTTAAAGGAACAAGTTCTTACCTAGGGCCTCTTCATGTGTGTTTTTGGGATATCCTATTAGTTTTAAGGGATAAAAATTGCTAGACCTCACATCTCACAAATACTTCATCTCTCGAGATGTCGTATCCTACTTTCAAGAATCCTGTCAATGGTTTGAAAAGTTCTCTTTCACAATAAAAAGTTCTAGTTTCTCTGAATGTTCAGCAGACAACTCCCTATTCACTAAAGGGGAAGGAAGTCATTTGATGGTGTTGCTAGTCTATGTCGACGACATCAACATAGACAGACCTAATTCTGACTTCATCAAGCAAGCACAACAGGTGTTGGAAGCGAAATTCAAACTGAAAGTACTTGGTGATCTCGAATACTTTCTTGGCCTACAGATAGCTTAGTCTAATCAAGGTATTCACTTGTATGCCAACACAAATATACTATGAAATTGTTAACTCACACATGGTGAAGAACTGTCGAGCCATCTCTTTATCGAAGATTCATTGGAAGGCTTATCTATCTCACAATTTCTTGACCGGATATAACCTTTGCAGCCAACTGGCTTAGCCAATTCATGCCTCATCCTTGGACCTCTCATTTACAACCTGTCCAGCAACTTGCTGAGGTGCCACTGCCGCCGGTGAAGGTGAACGCCACCATTTAATGAAGATTTTGTAGCACATCCTGATTATGCTGTAGATGAGTTCTAAAACCATGGCAACGAAAACGCATAACATAAAAATCGTGAAGATTTTGCGAAAGATATCCCATGTGGACGACATTGTTGGATTTCTTTGGAAAATGAAGAAAACTTGTGACTAAGTAGTTTCTTTGGTAAAAGACAAGAGAAGTAATGAATGAATATACATTTTTCTCCTTCTTCTTCTTCATTTCCATTTGAAGAAAGAAAAGAGAAATGAAGAGTTTTAACCAAAAAAAGCAAAAACGCGGAAGATGATAATCAAGTACTATTGCATTGCCACTCGGTGGTTGTAGTAGAGTAGCTAGCAAGTAGTCTCCCAAGAATAAGATAAAACAAACATCCATTCCAATTACTACTTTTACATTACTTTTTATAAAATTATATTAAATAATGGTTAATAAGCTACTAATATTTATTGCCCCCTCCAAGTAGACTTTTCTTTACAATTTTGATTGGTTTAAATGAAGGAGAGTAAATACTACTATTTTTTAACAAAATTTTTCTTTTACTTACAAAATTTATATGGTCAATAATATTATTTTTAAAAAAATTAGAGGGAGGTGATGATGTTTTAGAACAAGTCATAAAAGACCTTAAAACTTAAATATAACTTAGAAAAGCATTTACATTTATCTATCTCTAAAGACAAGGACGAGGCTCAGACACGAAATCTCAATGTTTAAGACATATTTTCAGCTAGATCAAACTTTTTATAGTTATTTGCACGATACATGTAAAGTTGGTATTTGAACTAGTCCACCATATTTAACCAACTTTGCATAAATGCGGACATTAAACGGACCAAGTTAGACCGTTTGTGAAAGACAACGAGTTAGGATGTGTTGACTCGAGTCCTCTCCATGTTAGTATGTGGTTAAGTGGGTTGTTCCATCGGCCATAAAAAAAACTAAAAGTTGGTATTATGAAAATCCAATTTTTGTTGTAACTTGTAAGTACGAAGTAAAAACATGTCACAAATCATATTTAAAAATAACTTTAATATTCAAAAATAACTTGTAAGTTGTGAACTACACACTCTTTTAGCTCGACAAAAATAAAGCCGATTCAAAAAGAGAATATTATAAACAAAAGGGTTGTTTGTTAGCTCAATCGATTTGAACTAAAGGTTAAAAGGAGTTTGAGGTATCGAGTTCAAACTCGGGTAAAGGAGAAAAAACTAATCTAACAATTAATTAAAAAAAAAATCTACAAACAAAATAAGAGTTCATCAAGCAAAAACACAAATTTATTTGTAATTAATATTTTTGACATTATTTTAAATTATAGCATCATATATATTCATTTGCCCTTACAATAGATCAAAATACTCCTATAAATCGATACTGCAAATAAGAAATATATAATATAAAAAAACATTATGTGATGTCAAAGTAGCCAATGTCATATACTAATCCTATAATAAGAAAACAAACTAAAGTCCAAATTTACTAAACATAAACTAATAATATAGTCCTAGCTTGCGAATCTCTACAAATAGAGATGTCAAAATACCCATTGTTATACATTAATCCTATAAATAAGAAATCAATATGAAAGTCTATTTTTCTAAGCATAAACTAATAATATAAAGCTCCTAGCTTTAGAAAATCTGTACGAGATGGTTCCTTCACTCTTCATGAGATTCAACTGCATACACACAAAAAGTTAAAAAAAAATAAAAAAAAATCAAATAAGACAAATATAAAAGGAGTCAGAACATATTACATTTATGTGGTATAAACAAATGAACAATTAAAGCATATTATTATACAATTCAAGCACATATCTTATGTTATATGAATGACAGGCCCTGCAGGCTGCAATGCAATAGCAAGCACCATCCAATGCAACAATACAACACCTATGAAGCCAAATCAAGGAATACAACTAAGGATACTAAGCACTAAAAAAGAGATTGTGAACCAAGTATCTTTGTCGGGGATAAAATAACGCTGCCTATGATACTGATATAATAAAATCACAGTTTCACAAATCAGCATTTGCTAGGCATTTGTATGATTTTCTTTGTTAACAATACAGGAAAATAAAGGTGGAGTGGTAACACTTATAGAGTGTTGAAATAAACAACCTAATTAAGTACTTATTCGTAAATTAACTTTTTGTGTTTACTCTTTTTTTCCTAATAATTAGAGAATTTTTATTGATAAAAGTGTTTGATGCAACATCAACGTAGACGGATTCTTCCTACTTTTTATCAGGTGTTGGACAATCAGACAATACAAAATAAAATTTACAATAAATCTCAAAATGTCAAAACTAAGCACACACCACCAGAATACCAACTATTGGACCTAACTCCTAACAAGACTTAAGCTGATACTGAAACTACTGACTAGAATAAAGAAAAAAGGCTAGCACCCCAACTAAACAAAATACATACATAAGTATTCCAGCACTTACACCAGACCCTTACGATGGTCCAAAAAGGAACCAGGAGAACTCTAATACATTAGCATCATCACCTCTATCATGAATTCACGGGAATAGGTACCTCACTCATGTATACCCAAAAAACAACCAATCATCAGAGTACCTATTCACAGGAATAGGTACTCTACTGCAAGCACCTCAGAGAATACCATCATCATATTAACTTCCAGAGTCCCAATCCTCCAAGTTAAATCAACTAGGAACAACTCTCGTTTACAAAATCAGCAACATGGCACACGAAACAGCAGTACTCCAGTCAATGACATAAACTTGCCATTAGATCCACAATCATCATTGTTTCAGTTTAGTGACAACAAACATTCTGCTATTTCCAGCCAAAACCATGTCATAAATGATCTGACACACCAGAGATACAAAACAGTTTCGCACCTTAGACACATATAAATTCTGAACAAGCAGAAGAACAGGTGAAGCTTATGAATCTGGTGACTATTGGTATGTTTAGTTAGGTGGCAACCGTTAGGTCACCTGACACTTTTAGCAATCCCTCGCCACTAGGAAAGACTCATAAATTAAAAACTTATGAGATAAGATAAGTCTAGATAAACTCTAAATAAGCTTTTTAAAAATATGGAAACACAACATTTCACGCTGGTCGATGTGTGTAGGTTGCTCAACAAAATATTTTGTCGCAGTCAATAGACAATTCTCAGGGCCAAGTCTGTTTGCAAAAGAGCATGGCACTATAATAGTAAGGGTCACTAACCATGTTAAACAGAATGCTACAATTCACTGGTTAAAATTTTTCTTTCTGAATCTTAATATCAGGCACGGAATCAAACAGCTTAGGACTTGTTGGTCTGATGCACATATTACTTGGGCGAGGCATTTTTTTCTATTTACAATTCAAGAATTTCCTAATTAAAATAAGGTCATAATTTCTGAAATCACACAACAAAGTCAAAACCAGTAAAAAAAAATTAAGGAAGAAAGTAGGTAGGTACCTTCAAACAGGAAGCATTTCCATTTCCGCCTGATTGACTGGCGGAGGTATGACTTCCGCTAAATGACACCATTCCTTACAAATGAAGAAGATTAGTAAAAATATTAGAGTCACAGGAATAGTGAAAATGTACAATACTATTCTAACGTCAAACATATTTCTATCTATTCAATTCTGAGAAGGAACGAATTTAATAATACTTTTTTATTTTTCTTATTTTCCATTTTCATCGGTTTCAATTAAGAGGAAGATGACCGAGTTTTTTTTGCCGGAAAAAGGAAATTAGTTAGGGTTATTAAGAAAAACACAATCATGTGTTGTGTTAGATCACATTTATTAATTTCTCTATTTTTTTATGGAATAATTTCTATAAAATTATTAAATAATATATACTTATATATTAAGGAGATACATGATTTAAGTTGACATTTTATCTTTGTCAAAAAAAATGTTGAATTTTTAACTTTTATTTAAACTATTTTTTGTATTATATTATTTACAATCAAATACGATAAAATAACATACAAGTACACACAATAGACTATAAAATAACATGCAAATACATACAATAGAAAAGTGAAAAAGAAAATTAATATTCTCCCCGTCCGTCATTATAAGCGTCCATTAGAAGAAAAAATAATTATCACGAAATATAAGTTCTCTATTTCCTAGATGCGCATGCACTTATTAGATTTAATTAATACAAAAAGTTGCAACATATATAGAGATCAAAAATATATTTAACCCTAACGATTAAGTTGAGGGCCAGTTTATCCTCATTT